>OKEG01000062.1_pt1 | contig 72122 bp, 74 predicted proteins | sample 1614111 | NCBI WGS metagenome assembly OKEG01 (sample SAMN04436907, study PRJEB24849) | human gut metagenome | biome: human gut; feature: NICU; material: stool | host: Homo sapiens | place: USA: Saint Louis, MO | collected 2012-04-09 | reverse complement strand
GTTCAGTCAACTACTGCCAATATAACTTCGTAGAGCATAGAACATTGATTTATGTCCCAGCCTGTCTTTTATTGATCTTAAATTCTCTATCCATCCTAAAATCCACATTAGTTGACGCATTTGACTATATCCCTAACATATTCCATACTTATATTGACTCTATAAACAAAGGATGGTCATGATGAAAGTTCGAATCACTTTTATTATTTTAGCAATTTTATCGACGATTGTTTGCTTGTTCTTAGCAGCAATGCATCCAACAGGACCAAACACAGTAACTTTTGAACAGCCATATTTATTCACCCTCAACATCATTATAATGGTATTAGTCGCATTACCTTCACTTGTTTTAGCTATATATGATTATATGAGTTTTAGAATTTCTTCTGCTATTTTACAATTTCTAGGGGCTATCTCTTGGTTCTTTTTATCATTGATATTATCGCTCACACAATTTACACCTTTTACATTAGCGTCATTTATAACTTCAATTATTTTGTTCGCAAGCGCAATTATCACATTAGCTATTGGTGGTAAGTCTTTTGATAAGAATGATTCCCATTAAATTCCAAATACAAAAAAAGGTTCTGAAGGCCGCTATAAAACACAGCTTTTCAGAACCTCTATACTTCTATTCAATGATATATGGTTTGCAATTTTCAACTTTTAAATCCACAGCTTCTTCCCGTGAAACGTTATTAAAATAAACCATTAAACAACGAATGACAACTTGATGTGCAACAATGACAATATCATCTTTTTGTGTATCTTCATTGACAACATGATTCATAAAATGTTCTACGCGTTGATATACATCTTCATAACTTTCTCCTTCAGGCGCTTTTTGTGAAAAACTATGACGAAAGTCTTTAAAGTTTGGGTCATTGAAATATTTTTCATATTTCGGATTCGCACTGATTTCATCTTTATATTCACCCTCAAATACGCCAAGTGAACGTTCTCTTAATAGAGGCGTAGTCGTTGATGCAATGTCATATGGAAAAATATGTTCAAACGTTTGCTGTGTTCTTAATAAGTCTGAAACATATACATGTTTAATCTGTTTCTCTTTAAAATAATCACATAAATCGTCTGCACTTTTTGTGCCAGTATCCGTTAACGGCACATCTAATTGTCCACAAAAATAAGATCTAAAATGTTTATTATCATAATTCGATTTTGATTCGCCATGTCTAACTAAATAAATCGTCATAATATTACTCCTTACCTTATGTATTTCATATCTACCATAACACTTTGACTACTAATTCGATATCAATCTCAATATTCTATTCTAAAAAAATAATTAATTCATATTTTAAATTAATGACTCTAAAAATAGTATTGTCTTTAATCAAGTGATGTGTTACTATATGGGTGTAGTTCTTAAATGACTACACAGTCTTTTATATTCATGAACATAATACTCCTGGATGGCGCAACCCAACGTCATCCTTTTTTTATTTGTCAAATACTCGTTTTTTTATTTCCAACCTCTTCTCATGTTAATTTATTACTTTTTAATCCTATCTTACCTACATTTTCAAATATTATAATACATATTGACCATTTTCACGCAAATAAAAAAGATGACAACTGAATGCCATCTTTATATTAATTCAATTTCCAATTGAATTTTTTATTATTTACGCATAGCTCTTAAAATTAAAGTTACCAGTGCAATTAAGATAATTGAACCAATTAAAGCTGGTAAGATGTAAATGCTTCCTAGTTCAGGACCCCAATGTCCTAATAATGTTCCACCTAACCATGATCCAATAATACCTGCGATAATATTACCTAAAATACCACCTGGGATATCTTTACCCATAATAGCACCAGCAGCCCATCCAATTAAGCCACCGACAATTAACATTCCAATAAATCCAAACATAATTTTCAGTCTCCTTTTTCTATTTATTTTGCGTTATTCTAAGTAGTACCCGTTATTAGACTTTCTAAAACAAATTCAAATTATTTTTATCTAAATATTTTTCAAAGTAGTAATTGAATATCAATTTTATTCAATGTAGCTATCGTTATTTAAAGTCTCTGTACCGACAATATCATATACATTATTTTTTCTGCCGAATTCATAGCTTGATTATTTTATGTTATAGGACTAGAATATACACATATTATTAGCATCTTTGAATTTTAAATCAAGAAGCGAGGTTAATGAACAATGAATATGCATATTTTATATAACTTACGAACTAAACATAATTTAGAAATTGACGAATTAGCACAACAATTAAATGAGAAATATGGTACTAAATATGAAGCACATCAAATTTGGGAATGGGAGAATCATCACCATGAACCTAAATTTAAAGATGCCATGCATTTAGCTGACTTCTTTGATGCACCATATGAAATGTTTTTAGAAAGTAAGGTTAAAGAATATCAGAAACATTTAGAAGAAGTCGATATTCGAATGGATAAATAGATGCAATTAAACCCTCACAACACGTTAGGCATATATCCTTTCAAATCCATACGGGATATATTACATTGCGTTGTGAGGGTATTTTAATAATTAATATGAATTAAGACATGTTATTATCATTAGTATTACAACATATTTTAGTGATCTTGCTCACTCTTTAATACTTTACCGTTTTTAGCATCAACAGTAACTTCTTGTTTTTTATTACCTTTTTTCAAATCGATATTGTAAACAAGTTTGCCATCATCTTTTTCAAGTGACCATTCTTTAATATCACCATCAAATTCTTTTTGTCCTTCTTTAATGGCTTTTTTGTAATCTATAGCATCGCTATATTTAAAGTTATCATTTTCATTCACTGTATCTTCTTTTTCAGTCTTTTTGTTAATCACTTTTTTATTTTTATCAGCAACAAGTACTTCTGACTCTTCACCAGATTTTTGTTGTGTCACTTTATAAGCCCATTCACCATTAGAATTTTCAAATGAAATTCCTTTCAACTTTTGGCCTTTGTAAGTTTCTTCAGCTTTTTTCACAGCATCTTCTGGGCTTGTTTTAACATCTTTTAATGCAATAACATCTTTTGTTGTATTAGTGTCTTGATTAGTATTTGACTCTGTTGATTTTGTTTCATCTTTTGGAGTATCATTGCCACATGCAGTAAGCACCACCGCTGACATTGATAACACTGCTAATGATTTTAATTTCATAATATCACTCTCTCTTCCTTTTTTTGAAACTCATAACAAAAGCTTATATGCTATATAGATTGTATTACCCCTTGTTTTTAATTCTATTCATAATTATTACAAATATTTTTAAATTAATCGTCATGTGTCACTTCATTTCGTACTCATCTTTAAAATGAACCATGTAATATAAGGATGCTATTATCGACTCAGTTTGTCTAATGCTTTCTTTGGTACTTCTTCCTTTTCAACTTCTTCAAAAGTTTCTACATGATGACCCTTATGTGTAATTTTTAAGTATCTATGCGGTTTAACATCAAATGTAGCAGTATACATTAATTGCGTCTCTTTCCCTTCTTTATTAAAAGCACTTTGACTATAACTTCGGAGTTGATCATCCATTCTAGTAGACACCTCTGTCGTTTTAACATAAGAATCATCTTCCTTTACTAATGGGTTAAATTGATCTGTTATACCATGAGAGTCTATTGTTTTTAAAATGAATAAAGCAGCATAAGCGCCAATGATAGTAAGTGCGAGATATGTTATTGTTTTTAAAATCGTTTTCAAAAGATCACCTCTGACAAAATATAAAATAGGATGCCTCTGAAAACAACTTACATAATTGTAATTAAAATGTAAGTCTTAGGAGAAAATGATGGTATTTGAATCTGAAAGATACGAATCGTTTTTAAACTAAGTTATTTTATAGAGACTTTTTTATGGAATTGAAAGAAGTTAATTTTAAGGTTGTCGAATGTAAAAACATATTGATTAACCATAAAAGAGAAATTATTTTTGCAAATTTCGACATTAACATCATTAAAGAATTTTCTATATGATGATGGTCATAACAAAGAAAGTTAGGCATCTTTGGATACCTAACTTTCAAAGTATTAGCGATAAAACACTGTATATACGAATTTAACTTAATTTCAGACTTGTTCAATGTCATTAACACTTTTCACAAGTTCGAAAGTTACATTTTTCACATCAGCTGTATTGATTTTTACATTTTCCCTATTCTTTTGTAACTCTTTGTGCGACTCTAATGTATATTTACCACCATCTTTTGTATTTATGACGATGTCACCTTTAGACAAATGTTCTCCCATATACAAGCCATAAGAAATATGAGCAAATCTTATGATATGATTCAATTCTTTTAAAGTGACAACTTCTTTATTAAGAGTAATATTTCTCTTAGGTGTATATACTCTATCAGCAACTCTGTATGTTCCTTCTAAATGTATACGAACTTGGTTTTCATTTAAAGGCCTCTCTGAATAAACCCAATTCCTAGATTTATTAGATTTTCCGTTTATTGTATTTTTGCTGTATCTATCGTACAGTTTTTTAACCAAAGTTTTTTCTGAATTATTTGGTACTTCTTCAACTTTTTGGAATTGTTTATCTTGTACACTTGAGGAATTTTGTGTTGACGCGTCTGCTTTTGGATATATTCCAAATGTTCCCCCATAGATGATACCTAGCGATAGAATAGATTTTAATACTATTGAATTTTTTGAGTCATATTTTTGAACATATTTAATTACCTCCTTGATGTAAAGTTTTATTTGCTACAATTATAAAAATAATAGACGTGTTCATGGATTAAATTCATCTTAACTCTTGATTAACTTTAATTTGCTACCACCCTGAATTTAATAACTATAAATCGTCTACACATAATTGGACTAAATCTAAGAGAATAAAATTTGTTAATTTAAAATAGTAAGCAATTCAAAGTTATATGTGTAATAGATAAAATAGATATCCCTATAGTGATGCGTTACTAACTATATGTAATAACTATTTAAAAGATAATGCAGTGAAAGAAATACTGGATTGTTTCGACTATGTAATTAAGTATAAAAATATCCAACGAGAAAACGTAATTATAAAATGGTAAAAGCTATGGTGCAGTTTCAAATTGCTAATGGCATGCGTATCGGTGAGCTATTTGCAATAAAGAGAGGAAATATAAACTATAAAGATAAACCGCTAGATATCGATAGTGCAATTAATTGGATAACTGATTAAAAATGGAAGCATCCGGAGTAAAAGAGACAACTGAAAGAAGTAATAGCTATAGGGCCATAGGGCTCACTATCCATAGCATCGACTTACTAAGAACACTTATGCTTTGAATGATAAGTTTATTAATATAGGGTACATATTCACAAATGCAGCTGGTGGTCCTATCGATTTAAACAAAATAAATAACATTATTAAAGGGGGGGCTATCAAAGAGACAACTGAGATTAGTTCTATTAAGAAACCTGCAACGACGCATACATTACATCATTCGCATATATCTACACTTGCTCAATTAGGAATTAACTTAAAAGCAATGCAAGAGCATGTAGGTCATTCAGATTATAAAAAAATCTAGAGATATACACACATGTTACTAATCAGATGGCGAAAGATATGCTGAATAAATTTGAACGATTGGGGAGTTAAAAACTATGAACAGAAAAACACCTAAAACTACTGATGGTTTAATGAGACATATAAGAGACAATAAAGGTATCCAAATAAATGGTAGCACGGAAAAAAACCAGTTACGAAACATCGGCTATTTTCATGGATTCAAAGGGTATAATTTCTTTTTAAACAAAGAGGAAGAACTTAATTTTGAAAAATTCAGCGAACTACACGCTTTATACAGTTTTGATACAGAAATTAAAAACCTTTTCTATAAACACGTTATGTTCTGTGAAACGGCTATTAAAAATAGATTGCTAGAAATAGTTTGTGTAAACTCTGGCTTTGATTTAGATAGTTTATTTCAAAAATCATTAACATATTATAAAAGTTATAGTCCCGGTAGTTCAAAATATAAAAAACATTAAAAAAATACTACTAGACTAAGAAGAGATATTTACGACATGATCCATGAACATTGTAATTCAAAACCTTACATTTATCATTACATACATCAAGATAGAACCGTGCCACTATATGCCGTATTTGAATTATTCACTTTAGGAAATCTGGTGTTTTTCACTCGTTGCATGTCCCAAAATTTAAATATAGAAGCTCAAAAACAACTAAAATTATACTCCCCAGCATTTGATCAAAGTAAAGATATACTAGGTGACATCATTGATTGTATGAAAGGCTTAAGAAATGCTATAGCTCACAATGGTGTACTTTATGACTGTAGATTTAAAACTGGAGAGACAAGTAATAGATTAAAAGAATATTTAGCAGTAAAAATGGATATACACAATTTAGATTTCGACAGAATAATTGATTATCTCATTTTATTAATTCTAATTTGTTCTGGTCTCTCTTATTCTAAAGCAGAACTCCAAAGAATTATAAGGCAATTCGAACAAAACCTTGATTTTTTACGATCAAAGATAAGCGAGTCGACTTATGATAAAATTATAGGCGTTCGAGCAAGACCTAAATTAAAAAGTTTAAAGAACTTTATCAATAACCTTGATTTTTATCTAAAAACAGATTAATATTATACATAAATAGCGGTGCATATCTGCGGAATGCACTTGAGGTTAACTGTTACTGACGGTTGCCTCTTTTTTTATGCATCTAAATTCATATTATTTTTGCAATATAAACATATCTTTGTGCAAATTCCGAACACAAAACATTCACATCCTCTTTTTTGGTTCTTCATCTTTTATCCCAAAACACAAAAACAACCCCATAAGCCTATGCCTACGGGGGTTATAATATATTAAATATTATTGTTCTTCTTTAACATATGGTAATAATGCCATATGACGAGAACGTTTGATAGCTGTAGTCAACATACGTTGATATTTAGCTGAAGTACCAGTTACACGACGTGGTAAAATTTTACCGCGTTCTGAGATAAAACGTTTTAATAATTCAGTGTCTTTGTAGTCGATATGTGTAATACCATTTGCTGTGAAATAGCATACTTTTTTACGACGACGTCCGCCTCTTCTTGGTCCACCTGCCATGATTGTGTGCCTCCTTTGATAATTTTTTCGCTTTAATTTCGTTAATTTTTATTAGAATGGTAAGTCATCATCACTGATATCAATCGGTCCGTTTGCATTTGCAAATGGATTATCAGATTGTTTCGTGTTTGATGAATTATTGTACGAATTGTTTTGTCCTGATTGTTGACCACCGAATCCTTGACCGTAATCTTGGAATTCATTTTGTTGACGTTGGCCACCATTTTGTTGCGCATTTTTAGGTTCAAGGAATTGAACACTATCACACACAACTTCAGTAACAAACACACGACGACCTTCTTGATTTTCATAATTACGGGATTGTAAGCGACCATCTACACCAGCTAAACTACCTTTAGATAAATAGTTATTTACATTATCTGCTTGTCTTCTAAAAACAACACAGTTAATAAAATCTGCTTCGCGCTCCCCTTGAGCATTCGTGAACGTACGATTTACTGCAAGAGTGAATGTCGCTACACTCACACCTGAGGGAGTGGTTCTGTATTCCGGATCTTTCGTTAAACGACCTACTAATACAACTCTATTTAGCATTTAAACGCCCCCTCTAATTATTACTTGTCTTCGTCTTCACGAATAACCATGTAACGAATGATATCGTCACTGATTTTAGCTAGACGTTGGAATTCGTCAGTAGCTTTGTTGTTATCAGATTTAACACGTACGATGTTGTAGAAGCCATCTTTGAAATCATTGATTTCATAAGCTAGGCGACGTTTACCCCAGTCTTTTGCTTCTAAAACTTCTGCACCTTCAGTAGCTAAGATACCGTTGAAACGTTCAACTAACGCTTTTTTAGCATCTTCCTCAATGTTTGGGCGTACGATGTACATAACTTCATATGTTCTCATTTTATATTTGCACCTCCTTGTGGTCTATACGGCTTATCAATCTTAAAACAGATAAGCAAGGAATAATTTTCATTACTCACAATAAAGAATTATATCATGCGCCATTACTTTTTACAATAATAATTCAAACTACTCTTCATATCATTTTTGACATTAATTCATTTGAAATTTTCTATGATATTTTTAAAAATGCACTTCACAAAAGCGAACAGATGTTCTATAATGGTTGTGAGGTGGTAAGGAATGAATTTAAATATTGATTGGTCTAAAGATTTTCAAGAATTCCAAGAGATACTTAATAGTGGCATTCATCCTGAATGGCTTTATTGTGCAAAGGCTAATCTTGTTTTAGAGCCTGCTTATACTGGCGAAGGCAAACAATTTTTCAGCACTCAAGATATTATTAACGCGAGTAAAATTATTCCATTCTTTTAATAAATTATACACATAATTAAAAGAGGCGAACAATTGATTCCGCCTCTTCTACATATATACTATTTAATTAACTTGACTCTATCGTTTATACATTAAATCTGAAATGAACGATATCGCCATCTTGCATAATATATTCTTTACCTTCTAATCGTTGTCTGCCCGCTTCTTTAGCGCCACTTTCGCCGCCATATTGTACATAGTCATCATAACTTGTTACTTCGGCACGGATAAATCCACGTTCAAAATCAGTATGAATGATACCAGCACATTGAGGTGCAGTCATACCTTGTTTAAATGTCCAAGCACGTACTTCTTGCACACCAGCAGTAAAATATGTTGATAATCCTAATAATTCATAAGTTGTTCTAATTAATCGATCTAATCCTGGTTCTTCGATACCTAAATCTTCTAAGAACATTTCTTTATCTTCATCATCTAATGTAGCAATTTCTTCTTCAATTTTTGCACTAATAACAATCACTTCTGAGTCTTCTTGCGCTGCATATTCACGAATCGCTTTTACTTTATCATTATCATCATCACCAATTTCGTCTTCACCAACATTAGCGATATAAAGCATTTTTTTAGAAGTCAGTAATTGCGCTTGATTCACCCATTTTTGATCTTCGTCATTAAAGTCAATACTACGAGCGGGTTTACCATTTTCTAAAGCTTCTTTAATAGTTGTTAAAATACGCACTTCCATTTCAGCAGTCTTATCTTTTTGACGTGCCAATTTTTCAATTCTAGGTAAGCGTTTTTCAACTGATTCTAAGTCTGCAAGTACTAATTCCATATTGATAACTTCGATGTCATCAATTGGATCAACTCGACCAGCTACATGTGTTACATTATCATCGTCAAAAGCACGAACAACCTGACAAATTGCATCTACTTCTCTAATATGTGATAAGAATTTATTACCTAAACCTTCACCTTTAGAAGCACCTTTAACAATTCCGGCAATATCTGTAAATTCAAATGTAGTAGGTAATGTTTTTTTAGGTTGAACCATTTCTTCTAATTTAAGTAGTCTTGCATCTGGCACTTCTACAATACCCACGTTTGGGTCTATAGTTGCGAACGGATAGTTTGCTGCCAAGGCACCCGCCTTTGTAATTGCATTAAATAATGTTGATTTACCAACGTTTGGTAAGCCAACGATACCTGCTGTTAAAGCCATGAATCATTCTCCTATCTTTGTGTATCATCCTGAGATACGATGATTTTTTTTAGTTTTTTATCAAACGTTTGACGTGGAATCATAATGCTTCGTTGACAATTTTCACACTTAATTCTAATGTCAGCACCCATTCTAATAATTTTAAAACGATTGGTTCCACACGCATGTTGTTTTTTCATTTCTACTATATCATTTATTCCATATTTTGACGCCATTAAATATGACCTCCATGTATTATAAACTACTAAACACCGTTTTCACTATGATTAAAAGGTGTCATTATTGGTTGTGGTGTCTTAATACCTTCTTGTAAAAACATTTTTTGTACTTCTTTACGAATAATACGAGCACCAGAGAAACCTTCACCTGGTATTGTTTCTGCTGAAACCCTTAATATTACTCTAGTATCTTCAAAGGCATCAATACCAATCACAACAGGATCACTTACAAATAAATAATATTTACTACGCAGAGATGTAAATAATTTGTTTAATTTCTTCTCAACATTATCAATATTTTCATCTACAGATACTGGAATTTTAACAATTGCTGTTCCATTCGTAATTGAGTAATTCGTTATTTCACCCATGCTACTATTTGGCAAGATTGTAAGTTCTCCAGATATTGTATTTATACGTGTTGAACGGAGTCCAATTGATTTAACTGTTCCCTCTGCTACAGTTGTACCACCGTTATTTATCTTAACATAATCACCTACATCAAATTGGCTTTCAAATATAATAAAGAATCCTGTAATTACGTCTTTAACTATAGTTTGAGCACCAAAACCTACTGCTAAGCCTACGACACCAGCACTGGCAATTACCCCTTCAACACTAATGCCAAATTTACTTAAAATGGTAGTGATAACTATAAACCACACGATATATTTAACAACATTTTGCACCAATGAGATTAATGTTTTCGAACGTTTTTTATTACCCTTTTTACTCTTGTTTTGTATTTTAAATCCTTGGGCAATCATTTTATCTAGTATTTTAATTACGATTAATGCAACGATAATATATATAATTATCATCGCTAATTTAGTAGCAATACTTTCATATGTTTCAATTTTAGTTAATGGTTCGACTAGCGATGAAATAATACTCATAACTTGATCCATAATTTGCGTTACTCCCTTCTATATAGTCTCAAATAATTTTATTAATATTATTGTATTCTTCCAACCTACTGAAGTCGCATCATCTTCAAAGAATATAGATAACTATCGATATATCTATAGATTCACAAAGTGATATTATATAAAATTGTGTAACTATTTACCATACTTACGATTTAATTGTTCAATGATTCTCACAAAGTCATCTTGCGATTCAAACTCAAATGAGATTTTGCCGACTGATTTTTTTATCGATATATCTACTTTTGCGCCATACTGTTCTCGCAACTGTCGTTCTTGTTGCTTTATAAATTTAGGCTTAGTTATATCTACTTTGTCTGTTTCCGACTTTGACGAAACATTTTTTAATTCATTAACATGGTTTTCTAAATATCTAACACTCCACTTTTCTTTAACAACCCGTTTCGCTAACCTAAGCATTTGTTGTTCATCTTTAATTGCCAATAACGTTCGTCCATGTGCACTTGTCAGTCGCCCATCTTTTACCATGTCAGCAATCTTTTTCGGTAAATGTAATAACCTCAACATATTCGCTATATACGGGCGCGACTTACTCAATCGCTTCGCTACTTCTTGTTGTGTAATTTTCAAATCTGTCATCAAACGTTGATAACTTTCAGCTTCTTCAATCGCATTTAAGTCTTCTCGTTGTAAATTTTCGATGACCGCCAGTTCCATCATATCTTCATCTGTTAAATCTTTGATAATCGCTGATACGTATTTTAGACCAGCAATTTTCGAAGCTCTAAACCTTCTTTCACCAACTACAATGTAATAACCTTGAACTGTTTTTCTAAGCACAATTGGTTGCAAAATACCATATTGCTTAATTGAATCTGCCAAATCATTTAAATGATTTTCATCGAAAGTTTTTCGGGGCTGATACGGATTCGGTTTGATATCCGATATATCTATTTGCTTAATTTGTTCATCTTTTGTTTTAGTAATACGTTGATCTTCACTTTTTGACAATTCACTCACATCACTTTTTATTTGATAACAGCAGTTAAATATATTTTATGTATTCTAAATGAGTCAGACAACCATTAACCACACTTTATTTAAAAAATAATTCATTTTTCAACTTCAAGATACCAATTACAATTTCACAAACAAATTAACTTTTAAATCAAAATTTTCTGAATAATTGTTGACAAATCTTTTTTTACTCTGTAAGCTAATTTATATCTTATAACAGTTTAATGAAACGTAAACACAATAAAGAGGAAAGTAAAACACACCCTGCTTATACAGAGAGTCTTTAGTAGCTGAGAGAAGATTTTGAAAGCGTGTTTGAAAATGGCCTTGGAGTGTTGATGCCAATATGAGGTGTCTACGGGTTCGCCCGTTATAGCGATACAGTATTAACATTGATGTTAAATGGCGTACTGGATTCTTTACGCACGATTTTTTGTTAATAAGTATGGGATATCACATTACTATATCCTTACTTACTGACTTTAATTGTGATAATTATTCAGTAAGCATATTTACTTTTAATGCGTACTGAATAAGGTTATTTCAGCGATGGAATAACAAATAAAGGTGGTACCGCGAAACATAAGCTTTCGTCCTTTTTATCCGATTCATTCGGGTACGAAGGACGGAAGCTTTTTATTTTTTCTTACAGGAGGGTCTTAATATGAAGGATACACAGTTAGCCCAAATCACATTAACTGATGATTCAACCGGTGCTATAGCGAATCCAATCCATTTATCTACTGCCTACAAGCATCCAAAACTAGGACAATCGACAGGTTTTGATTATACACGTACTAAAAATCCTACACGCTCAACATTTGAAACCTGTTTTGCCAAACTTGAGCATGGTATTGCATCATTCGCTACATCAAGTGGAATGTCAGCCATTCAATTAATATGTAATCTATTTAAACCTCATGATGAAATTTTAGTTTCATTCGATTTATACGGCGGCACATTTAGATTATTTGAATTTTACGAGCAACAATACGATATCAAATTTAAGTACGTTGATTTTACAGATTATGAACAAGTTGAAAAAGAAATCACTGATAAAACAGTAGCATTATTCATTGAACCAATATCTAATCCACAAATGATTGCTATTGATGTAAAGCCATATTACCAACTTTGTAAAGATAAAGGTTTATTATCTATCATCGACAATACCTTTTTAACACCTTATCTTTCGACGCCTTTAGCAGATGGTGCTGATATCGTCTTACATTCAGCTACAAAATATATTGGCGGACATAACGATGTACTAGCAGGTGTCGTAATCGTCAAAGATGAATCACTCGCGCAACAGTTGTTTGATTTTCACAACATGACTGGCGCAACACTATCACCAATAGATAGTTATTTGTTGTTACGTGGACTTAAAACTTTGCATTTACGCATTGAGCGTGCGCAATCAAACGCAAGAAAACTTGCTAAAAAATGTCAGTCACTTCAAGCAATTGATGAAGTACTATATAGCGGGCAAACTGGCATGCTTAGTTTAAGACTTAACAAGGCCTATAGCGTCGCTAAATTATTAGAAAATTTAGATATTTGTATTTTTGCAGAAAGTTTAGGAGGTACTGAAACATTAGTGACCTTCCCTTACACACAAACACATGTTGATATGCCAGATGCTGAAAAAGATAAACGTGGCATTGATGAGTATTTAATCCGCTTATCACTAGGCGTTGAAAATTATGAAGACATCGAACGCGATATCATCCAAGCATTAGATAAAGCTCAGATTGGAGAGATTGTATGACACTTTCAAAAGAGACAGAAGTGATATTCGATTGGCGTAGAGGTGTGGAATATCATTCAGCTAACCCACCACTCTATGATTCTTCAACATTCCATCAAACAAGTCTTGGTGGCGATGTTAAATATGATTATGCACGAAGTGGCAACCCTAACCGTGAACTTTTAGAAGAGAAGTTAGCACGATTAGAACAGGGAAAATTCGCTTTTTCTTTTGCATCAGGTATTGCTGCTATTTCAGCAGTACTTTTGACTTTCAAATCTGGTGATCATGTCATTTTACCCGATGATGTATATGGCGGTACTTTTCGCCTCACTGAGCAAATTTTGAATCGTTTTAATATTGAATTTACAACCGTAGATACTACCAAGCTCGAACAAATCGAGGGTGCCATTCAATCAAACACAAAATTAATTTATATCGAAACACCATCGAATCCCTGTTTTAAAATTACTGATATCAAAGCTGTTTCTAAAATAGCCGAAAAGCATGAACTACTGGTAGCTGTAGACAATACATTTATGACACCGTTAGGTCAATCACCTTTATTACTTGGCGCTGATATTGTCATTCATAGTGCTACAAAATTTTTAAGTGGACATAGCGATTTAATTGCTGGTGCTGTCATTACTAATAATAAGGCAATTAGTGAAGCACTTTATTTAATACAAAATGGTACGGGCAATATGTTATCTGCTCAAGATAGCTGGACGCTTGCTAAACATTTGAAAACATTTCCAATCAGATTTAAACAATCTGTTGAAAACGCACAAAAAATCGTGTCATTTTTAATAAAGCAAGGTGAAATTTCAGAAGTTTATTATCCGGGACTTACTGCATCTCATTTAGAACAAGCTAAAAATGGCGGTGCCGTTATTGGCTTACGTTTAGCCGATGAGTCTAAAGCACAACAATTTGTCGATGCACTGACATTACCACTCGTTTCAGTGAGTCTGGGCGGTGTTGAAACGATCCTTTCACATCCAGCAACAATGTCTCACGCTGCACTACCTGAAGAAGTGAGACAAGAACGTGGTATCACTTTCGGTCTATTCCGATTAAGTGTTGGTCTCGAAGATCCTGATGAACTCATTGCAGACATCAAATACGCATTAAAGGAGGCATTCAATGAGTCAATTCCTCACACAATTGAAAGATAATGTTTTAGTAGCTGATGGCGCTATTGGAACCATTTTATACTCTGAAGGGTTAGACACCTGTCCAGAAGCATATAATCTTAGCCATCCAGATAAAGTTGAGCGTATCCATCGTTCATATATTGAAGCTGGTGCTGATGTCATTCAAACCAATACTTATGGTGCAAATTTTGAAAAGTTAAAACGATTCGATCTCGAAGATAAAGTTAAAGTAATACATCAAGCCGCCGTTCGCATCGCAAAAAAAGCAGCAAATAAAGATACGTATATATTAGGAACAGTTGGTGGGTTTAGAGGTATCAAACAAGAGGATATCAGCTTACAAACTATTCTTTATCATACTGAAATTCAAATAGACACCTTAATTGAAGAAGGCGTTGACGCGCTACTTTTCGAAACGTATTACGACTTAGAAGAGTTAACAAATGTCATTTCACGAACGAGAAAGAAATACGACATTCCAATCATTGCTCAATTAACCGCTTCAAACACAAATTACTTAGTTAATGGTCAGGCAATCAATGAAGGATTAAAACAACTCGTTCAATGTGGCGCAAACATCGTGGGACTCAATTGTCATCATGGCCCGCACCATATGCAAGAGTCTTTCACACATATTGAATTACCAGAGCACGCATTCTTATCTTGTTATCCAAATGCCAGCTTATTAGATATTGAAAATAGTGAATTTAAGTATAGTGACAATGCACAATATTTCGGTCAAGTTGCTCAAAATCTAATTCGCGAAGGTGTTCGTTTAATTGGTGGTTGCTGTGGTACAACGCCTGAGCACATCAAATTTATTAAAGAATCTATTCAGACACTTAAACCTGTTAATGACAAAAAAGTGATTCCGATACCAAAGAAAGCACTTTTCAATCCATCTCAAAATAAAGTTAGACAATCATTAACATCTAAGGTTCAAGAACGTCCAACCGTTATTATCGAATTGGATACACCGAAACATTTAGACACGGATAGATTTTTTGAAAATATCGCTAAACTTGATAAAGCTAATGTAGATGCGGTAACACTCGCAGATAATTCATTGGCAACTGTCAGAATTAGCAACATTGCTGCTGCAAGCTTAATTAAACAATATTACAACATTGAACCACTCGTACATATTACATGTCGAGACCGAAACTTAATCGGCTTGCAGTCCCATTTACTTGGATTATCGCTCATTGGCGTTAACGAAATATTAGCCATAACTGGTGATCCTTCAAAAGTTGGTCACTTACCAGGTGCAACCAATGTCTATGATGTTAATTCTAAAGGATTAACTGAACTCGCTCTAAGATTTAATCAAGGTATTAACACTGACGGTGATGCGCTGAAGAAACGTACACACTTCAACATCGCTGGCGCCTTTAACCCTAATGTTCGTAAATTAGATGGTGCCGTAAAACGATTAGAGAAAAAGATAGAAAGCGGAATGTCTTATTTTATAACACAACCCGTGTACAGCAAAGAGAAAATCATTGAAATTTACCATGCCACTAAGCACTTGAACAAACCATTTTTCATAGGCATTATGCCTATCGCAAGTTACAAAAACGCACTCTTTTTGCATAATGAAGTGCCAGGAATCAAGATGTCAGATGAAATTTTACAACAGTTTGAAGCAGTTAAAGATGATAAAGCCAAAACACGAGAACTAAGTCTTAAGATTTCAAAGGATTTAATCGATACTGTTCATGAATATTTTAATGGTTTATACATTATCACACCGTTTCAAAATGTCGAAGATTCATTAGAACTTGCAGCATACTCAAAATCTATTACTGCTCACAAGGAGGCAATATTATGACAACAATTAAAACATCAAACTTAGGATTCCCAAGATTAGGTAGAAAAAGAGAATGGAAAAAAGCCATCGAAAGTTATTGGGCAAAGAAGATTTCTAAAGAAGAATTAGATCAAACATTAACTGATCTACATAAAGAAAATTTATTATTACAAAAGTACTATCACTTAGATAGCATCCCAGTTGGTGATTTCTCTTTATATGACCATATTTTAGATACGTCATTATTATTCAACATCATCCCAGAACGTTTCCAAGGTAGAACTATCGATGATGACTTATTATTTGATATTGCTCGCGGTAATAAAGACCATGTTGCAAGTGCACTTATAAAATGGTTTAACACTAACTATCATTACATCGTACCTGAATGGGACAATGTTGAGCCTAAAGTGAGTCGCAATGTATTATTAGATCGCTTTAAATATGCCCAATCTTTAAACGTTAACGCTCACCCTGTCATTGTTGGTCCGATTACTTTTGTTAAATTATCAAAAGGCGGTCACCAAACTTTTGAAGAAAAAGTTAAAACGTTATTACCACTTTATAAAGAAGTGTTTGAATCATTAATTGATGCAGGTGCTGAGTACATTCAAGTTGATGAGCCAATCTTAGTTACAGACGACAGTGAAAGCTATGAAAATATTACACGTGAAGCTTATGACTATTTCGAAAAAGCTGGTGTTGCTAAAAAATTAGTCATTCAAACATACTTTGAACGTGTACATCTTAAATTCTTAAGTTCTTTACCTGTTGGTGGTTTAGGTTTAGACTTTGTCCATGATAATGGCTATAACCTTAAACAAATTGAAGCAGGAGATTTTGATAAATCAAAAACATTATACGCTGGAATTATCGATGGTCGTAATGTATGGGCAAGTGACATTGAAGCTAAAAAAGTCTTAATCGATAAATTGTTAGCCCACACGAATGAGCTTGTCATTCAACCATCATCTTCATTATTACATGTTCCAGTATCTTTAGATGATGAAACATTAGATACAAGCGTTGGCGAAGGCTTAAGCTTTGCTACTGAAAAATTAGACGAATTAGATGCATTGCGTCGCCTATTTAATCAAAACGATAGTGTTAAATATGATAAATTAAAAGCACGTTATGAGCGTTTCCAAAATCAATCATTCAAAAACTTAGATTATGATTTCGAAAGCGTGCGTACTTCAAGACAATCACCATTCGCGCAACGTATTGAACAACAACAAAAACGTTTGAACTTACCGGATTTACCAACAACAACTATTGGATCATTCCCACAAAGCCGAGAAGTTCGAAAATACCGTGCAGATTGGAAAAACAAACGCATTACAGACGAAGCATATGAAACATTCTTAAAAAATGAAATTGCTCGATGGATTAAAATTCAAGAAGACATCGGCTTAGATGTATTAGTTCACGGTGAATTTGAACGTAATGACATGGTTGAATTCTTCGGAGAAAAATTACAAGGTTTCTTAGTAACTAAATTCGGTTGGGTGCAATCATATGGTTCACGTGCCGTAAAACCACCAATCATTTATGGTGATGTAAAATGGACAGCGCCTTTAACTGTTGATGAAACAGTTTATGCACAAAGCTTAACAGATAAACCAGTTAAAGGTATGTTAACTGGTCCTGTAACAATTCTAAACTGGTCATTTGAACGTGTTGATTTACCACGTAAAGTTGTTCAAGATCAAATTGCTTTAGCAATCAACGAAGAAGTATTAGCACTTGAAGCTGCAGGAATCAAAGTTATCCAAGTTGACGAACCTGCATTACGTGAAGGCTTACCATTACGCTCTGAATATCACGAACAATATCTTAAAGATGCTGTTTTATCATTTAAACTTGCAACGTCTTCAGTTCGTGATGAAACTCAAATCCATACACATATGTGTTATTCTCAATTCGGTCAAATCATTCATGCTATTCATGACTTAGATGCTGATGTTATTTCAATTGAAACATCTCGTAGCCATGGTGATTTAATTAAAGACTTTGAAGATATTAATTATGATTTAGGTATTGGTCTAGGTGTATATGATATTCATAGTCCACGTATTCCAACAAAAGAAGAAATTACTACAGCAATCAATCGTTCACTACAACAAATCGATCGCTCATTATTCTGGGTAAACCCTGACTGTGGTTTGAAAACGCGAAAAGAAGAAGAAGTTAAAGATGCATTGACTGTACTTGTGAATGCTGTTAAAGCTAAACGCCAAGAATAATCGCAGCATTTATCATATAATAAACTAAAAACGGGTGATTTTATGACACAATATCCTTTATGGCAACAATTAAATACTTTAAAACAAGCAACTTGGGTTGATTTAACGCATACATTTGATCCGGAAATACCACGTTTTAGTGAGTTTGAAAAAGGCGAAGTTTCAACTTTATTCACGGTTAAAGATCATGGTTTCTATGTGCAACGTTGGAATATTGTAACGCAATATGGTACTCACATTGATGCACCAATTCACTTTGTCGAGAATAAACGTTATTTAGAAGACATTGATTTAAAAGAATTGGTATTGCCGTTAATTGTATTAGACTTTTCAACAGAAGTAGCGAATAACAATGATTTCATCGTAACACGTGAACATTTAGAAGCATGGGAAAAAGAGCATGGTACTATTGAATCTGGCACTTTTGTTGCACTTCGTACCGATTGGTCAAAACGTTGGCCTAATATTGAAACGTTTGAAAACAAAGATGCGAACGGACAACAACATGCACCGGGTTGGGGATTAGATGCTTTGAAGTACTTAATTGAAGAACGCCGTGTTGAAGCTGTTGGTCATGAAACATTCGATACCGATGCATCTGTGGACGTTGTAAAAAATGGTGATTTAGTTGGCGAACGTTATATTCTTGGTCAGGATAAATACCAAGTCGAGTTATTAACTAATTTAGTTCAATTACCAACTCGTGGCGCCATCATTTACGCTATCAGCCCTAAACCAAAAGATGCACCTGGGTTCCCTGTTAGAGCATTTGCAATTAAACCATCAAATGACTAATATTACCCAATAAATCCATAAACAAATAAAAACAGGTTATGCCAACATGTAATTAATACTGTTGTGATAACCTGTTTTCTTATTATTTATATTTTGATACAACTGCAGCGATAGCTTGACCGCCACCAATACACAATGATGTTAAACCAGTTTCAACTTCATCATTCAGTTGATGCAATAATGTCACTAAAACTCTAGCACCAGATGCACCAATAGGGTGTCCTAATGCAATAGCGCCACCTTTAACATTCACCTTTTCAGGAGGTAATTTTAATTCGCGATCTACAGCTAATGATTGTGCTGCAAATGCTTCATTTAATTCAAATACATCAATATCACTTAATTCTTTTTTACTACGTTTCAAAGCCTTTTCAACAGCACCAACTGGTGCAATACCCATAATAGAAGGATCTACACCATGACTTCCAAAGCCATCAAGCACTGCCAATGGTTCGATATTTAATTCTTTAGCTTTGTCTTCTGACATGACTAATATCATCGCAGCACCATCATTGATTCCTGATGCATTACCTGCTGTAACTGTACCGTCTTTTTTGAAAGCTGGTCTTAAGCGACTTAATTTTTCAACTGATACATTTTCACGTACACCTTCATCCTTAGTGACAACGATTGGTTCACCTTTACGTTGAGGAATCGATACTGGAACTATTTCACTATCAAATTCACCATTTTGCTGTGCACGTACTGCTTTTTGTTGTGAGTTTACAGCAAATGTATCTTGTTCTTCTCTTGAAATACCATATTGCTCTACTAAATTTTCAGCAGTAATACCCATATGATATTGATTAAATACATCTGTTAAACCATCATATACCATGCTATCAACCATTGATTGATGTCCCATTTTAAAACCAAAGCGACTGTTGTTGACAAGCATTGGTGATTGAGACATATTCTCCATACCGCCAGCTAGCACGATGTCATTTTCACCAGTCACAATAGATTGATATGCTAATTGAATCGACTTTAACCCAGAACCACATACTTTATTCACTGTAAATGCAGGTACTGTTTCTGGCAAGCCACCTTTCATAGCAGCAATTCGTGCTGGATTTTGTCCTTGTCCTGCTTGTAGTACGTTACCGATGATGACTTCATTAATCTCACTTGGATTCAAACCCGTCTCTTTAATAATATGTTCTATTAAAGTCGCACCTAAATCATAGGCTGGCACGTCTTTAAACGCACCTCCAAAAACGCCAATAGGTGTCCTGTATGCTGCTGCTAATACGACTCTCGTCATGTCATATTCATCTCCTTATGATATATACAATTTTATTACTAATACGTCTAATGAACCAATACGCCACTAACATCCAATTTATGAAACCAATTGCTACGTATGTTACATTTTCATTCTTGTTATGCATTTAACAAGACATATTATACAATGTAGTAATTTGATTGGGCAATCGGAAACGTAAACGGTTTCACTTTAACATTTCACACTTTTAAATATGCTCTATCATCCTCATCTATAGTACAAAATTATGCTTTGATTTACCACAAATTATCATTAATCATTTCGCGTAATGACTCTAATTAAATGCTATCTATCATTGCATCGCTATTCACAGCTGATTTCACCATCAATTTCTCATCAACTTTTTCTTACCATTACGTCTCTAGTCAAATATTAAATCGCTGATAACTGTTAATGCCGCAACCAGCTCCCTGTCACCCCTCCTTCCACTTCATCGTCAAATCTGCCCCTATTCACTAGAAAAAATAAATAGTATACTTAGTAAATTAATTACACATCTTAAAGGAGTTAAAATTTTATGGTTAATGCATTAACACCAAAACATTTAGCTGAAAAGCGTGCAGGATTCCATGAGTTGTTCTTTGATTTAATTTTCGTCTATGCCATTCAAAAAATTGCACATGTGATTTTAACAACACAAAACGGTTCTATTTCAGCTGATTTATTTTTCAAATACATCGTCATGAGTTTGTTCTTATGGTTAATGTGGTCTCATCAAACATTTTTTACAAATCGATTTGGTCAAGTTACATTCAAAGACGTCTCGTTTATGATGTTTAATATGTTTATCATGGTCTTTCTATCTAATAGTTTATATCCAGACTTTGAAAAAACATTCTTCCCATTCTTCTTATGCGTGGCAATTATGTATTTAAGTATCGGATTACAGTATTTATTACATATACGTACAGGATTAGATTATGGCGATAAGCGTACATGTCAAGCTTTTGCGACCGTAGCCTTTGTGATTTCATTTTTATCATTTCTATCATTAGTACTACCACAAAGTATCCATTACATCCCTGGATTTTTAGGCGTATTCATTGCAGCGACAGGACTTATTCCATTTCAAAAATATCTCGTATTATCACCTGTTAATATGATGCATTTAGTAGAACGTTTTTCGTTACTAACAATTATTATCTTTGGCGAGGTACTGGTTGGTTTAGCTTCGTCATCATTTAGCATTGATCATTTTAGTTACATTTATATATTCCAATTTATGATTTTAATTAGTCTTTTCGGTGTATATTGGATCATTACTGAAAATTACATTAATCATAAATTGTCATCTATCGGTTTCCGTTTATCGTATACGCATTTATTAATCAATATCGCTTTAGGCGTTATTAATGCAGCAATTGTTTTTAGTAATAGTAATAAACTAAATGACTTATTTGAAATTAATATGATGTACATCAGTGTTTTAATATTCTATATTGGATTATGGTTAATCACGCCTTATTTCCATAACGAATTGACAAATGCGAAGTATATTTCATATTCACTAGGGATACTCGTTATGTCTTATATTGTCAGCCTTTTATTTAAAGGTCACGACCATGTAATGATTATCTCAGTATCAGTTGCAACCTTCTGCATCATGCTGATTTATTTTAAAAATCAACGTCTACGTAATAAACATGAATAAATAGTATTTACCTCGGTCAAAGTATTTGAACTGAATCCAAAAGTGTCGAACTTCACATTATACTTTTTTGACAAACTTCAGTTATGCTACATGATCGAGGTTTTTAAATATTTCCGAGGAAATCGTTAGCCTATACAATCATCAAATGATACTTATAAATAACATATATTCTCTAATCCCCACTATCTAAAAGGATGCAATTCTCACACAACATAACCACCTCAAAACAAATAAATCAATCTAGATATGCCACCTATACTTATCCCCCACATTTCATTCCACAACAAAAAGAACAGATGACAATCGTATTGATTTATCACCTGCTCTAAAAATTATTTCAATGACTAGCTTCACACCAAGAGTATTGATTATAGTTCTTGTTTGTTAAAAATTTTAATAGACAATATATAAGAAACGCTCGTTATAACTATACCAATAACCGCATATGCTATGACAACTAGCCATCCTTCAGTGCTAATTTTTTCAAATTCTAATGCAGATGCACCACTAACCATACCATATATAAAGAAAAAGACCACGAAAGAGAAAAGCAGTAGGATAGATGCAAATATCATAATGACATTAGAGTTTTCAGCGCCAAATTTAAATGTCAATGGGAAAATGATAGAGTATGCCCCTATGATACCAAAACTCATTAAACCTGACATAATACCAATCATCACACTTTGGGTCACGATTGTAGTCACAACTAATCCAATCATTAAACTTGCACCGAATAAGATTAAATAAAAGGCAAAGTATGACTTAATATAATCACTACGTTTAACCGGTAAAGTAGATACATAATACATCCATCTTGAGTCTTTTTCATGTTTAATATTATCAGTAATAGGTGTAATTAACATAACTCCAGCCATTGCCGAACTCATCAACGGATTAAATACTGCAAAGTATCCCGCAGCTATGATAGCGACTATAAAATAAATATATGTTTGCTTTCTCGTTGCATAAAAACTACTTAGGAACATACCTTTCATTATACTTCACCTCGCATTATGATTTTCGTAGCGTCATCAATGTGTTTTAAAGGTTCTGCATTTTCAATTTCTGCATAATCTTTAACTAAAATTTGATATTTCCCCTTTGACAATCTAGAAGCTATAATTAAATGCTTAGGAATTTCAACATCTTTATCTTCTGTCGTAACAATTCCATATTGTGCTAAAAGTATATCTTTCTGTTCAGTTAAAATCATTCGTCCATCTTTCATAAACACTAATTTATCCGCTAATTGTTCTATATCTTCAGAAATATGCGATGATATTAAGATGCCTCCACCTTGCGCGACAAAATCTTCTAATAGTTCCATTACTTCTTCTCGTCCAGAAACATCCATACCCGCAGTTGCTTCATCTAAAATCAAAAGTTTCACATCATGAGAAAGTGCAATCGTCAAAGCTATCTTCATTCGCATCCCTCTTGAAAAAGTTTTAATCTTAGTTTGTAGTGGCAACTCAAAATATTTGATTAAATCAAAGAATTTTTGACTATTCCAAGTCATATAAATAGATTGAAATACTTTATCAATATCTTTAATAGTCAATTTATTAGGTACTCTCAAATCATCAAACACTACACCTATGTGTTCTTTATATTCGACATCATCCATAGCATGTTCTTCCCCAAAAAATGCAATACTACCGTTATCTTTATGTCGATTGCCTACTAGAATATTAATTAATGTCGATTTACCTGAGCCATTTTTCCCAATTAATCCAACTGTCTCATTAGTAGAAATCGTTAAAGATGCATCTTGTAATTTAAAATCCGAAGACTTGTATTGTTTGTTCACACAATCTAAGTTTAACAATGTTGTCATATCCTTGCTCCTCTTTGTTTAATTTTAATAAAAACGTCTACTCTTCAATAAATAACTAAAGGCGTTATATATGAAAATAGCAATGATAAGTAGCAAACTGAAGCTTTGATTAATTCCAGTGGTAATTGAATAAAGCCCAATTACTACAATGGCTAGTATCAATATTGATAAGTTGATCGCATATGTTTTAAATAATGCAATTAATTCTATATGGCGTTCACCTTCATCCAATATTTCCAATCGCTTTTCAGTGTAATTCTTATCTGCAATTTTTGGCATTCTGTCATCAAATCTTCTATTAAACAGTGTAAATTGTGTATTGAAAATACCACTAGCAAAAAATGGTATTAAAAAGAATAGTATTCCATTTGCTTCAGCTTGTCCTACCACAAAAATAAGCAACACTAACAAGGCAATAACTGTCTGTAGAATACTTAATATACTTCCATTTAAAACATGACGATTCGCAAGCAATTCATATTGATCTGTTTCTTCGTTATCTACCTCTTCATCTACAAGTCGCTTATACTTCAATGCACGTCTTTGATTCATCAAAACAATGATTTCTATTAATATGATGATCATAGTCGCAATAATTGATATTACAACGACATTATTACGCGTTGCGAACGTCAAATTCTCAATACCCAATCCATCAAAGTTACCTAAAATTCCACCTATGATACCACCTACAAGTCCACCTAGTAAAAGATATCCGATATATCTTAGTATTTTCATGCCTCATCCTCCTCAATAATAAAAATAGTTTCCACCGTTTCATTGAAGATACGAGCAATCTTTATTGCAGTTAATACCGATGGCATAAAGTTGTTTCGCTCAATTAGCGAAATGGTTTGTCTTGAAACACCCGCTTGTTTAGCAAGCTGCGTTTGGTTTAAGCCATCTCGTGCTCGTAATTCTTTCAATCGATTACGCACATCGCATCAACTCCTCAACTACACTGTAAATGATATTTGTCTTTTTGACAACTATATTTGTCAAGTCTGCACAAAAAAATATGATTGTCCACCTAGTTATGACTTTTTGAAACTAACACCTCAACGCCTACAAGTCGTATTTTTTTACTTTCGTTACACCTTGCTTCATAATTAACAACATTCTAATTTTAGTATGATGCACGCATTTTCACTAAATCAAATCATTCAAAGGAGACTATTATGGCATTTACATTATCTGAAATTCAACAAGCACATCAACAATTTACTGGTGTTGATTTTCCAAAACTATTCAAAGCTTTTAAGGATATGGGTATGACGTACAATATTGTTAATATTCAAGATGGCACTGCAACATACGTACATCAATCAGAAGATGATATTGTTACTTCATCTGTAAAAAGTAATCATCCTGTCGCTCCAAGTTCAAATCAATCTATCGTTCAAGATGTATTAACTAGACATCAACAAGGACAAACAGATTTCGAAACATTTTGTAATGAAATGGCTGAAGCTGGCATTTATAAATGGCATATCGATATTCAAGCTGGTACTTGTACTTATATCGACTTGAAAGAACAAGCTATTATTTCAGAATTAATACCTCAGTAATTTATATTTATAGCAATATTTTAATTATTATATAAAATATTGTTGATAATCATTATCGTTCGGTATAAAGTAAATACTATATACTACTTATGAGTGAGGTTGATTATCATGATAACTAACACTTTTATTTTAGGCATCACAGGCCCAACAAGTCTTGTCGTCATTAGCATTATTGCTTTAATTATTTTTGGTCCGAAAAAATTACCACAATTTGGTCGTGCTATCGGTTCTACTTTAAAAGAATTTAAATCTGCATCAGAAGATTTAGATAAAGAGTCTCACGATACACCCAGTAAGGAATCGAAGCAACAGCGAGAGCAATAGCACTGACCACACCTTAATGGTTCACTTTAGCGAACTACGCCATCGGTTAGTAAAAATTTTATTGTCGTTCGTCATTACGGTCATCGTCGTATATGTTTCATCATTTTGGTGGATGACACCATTCATAACGTATATTACCCGTGCACATGTGTCCTTACATGCATTTTCATTCACAGAAATGATCCAAATATACGTGATGATTATATTTTTCATCGCGTTTTGTTTCATTTCACCAGTCATGTTTTATCAATTGTGGGCGTTTATTGCGCCTGGTTTGCATAATAATGAGCGCCAATTTATTTATAAGTATAGTTTTTTTAGTGTGTTATTATTCTGTGCTGGCGTCGCTTTTGCATTTTATGTTGGCTTTCCAATGATCATTCAATTCGCGTTAAAATTATCATTAACTTTAAACATTTCGCCTGTCATTGGCTTTAAAGCATATTTGATTGAACTCATACGTTGGTTATTCACATTTGGCATTCTATTTCAATTACCAATATTATTTATGGGTCTTGCAAAATTCGGTCTTATAGATACATATTCTTTGAAACATTATCGTAAATATATTTACTTTGCTTGCTTTGTGCTGGCGAGTATCATTGCACCACCAGACATAACATTAAATATATTACTCACATTGCCACTCATATTGCTCTTTGAGTTCAGTATGTTCATTGTTAAGTTCACATGCCGAGGCAAACTGCCAACACATTAATCTTATAAGAATTAATGCTGTGATTATCGTTATACTGCAATACCGAATATTTCCAACATCGCAACAAAAAAACAGGCACTCGGCCTGTTTTTTATTTTTTAAATTTAAAGATTAAGAAAGCAACTACCATAATATAGGCAGCTTGTGCTATCAATGGTTCATAACTTGGATAGAAGCCCAACCAGTTCACTGTTGGGAATCCTTCGATAACATGTCTTGGCATCGCACCTAATAATTGTAACTTTTGAATACTTACGCCAAGCATTTTGAATCCCATAATAAAAATAAAAATCGACAATACTCTAAATATATAGAAAATAGGTATCAATCTGACGATAAATCTAAATAATAGCGCAAAGATAATTAATATCATGATGGCTAAGGCAATACCTATGATAAAATCTTTGATCGCTAATTCGCCTATCATCCCCATATAGAAAATGATAACCTCAACACCTTCACGCAACACAGATATTAAACCAATCGTCGCTAACAATACCAAATTACCATTACTAATCGCATTGGCATACATATTTTTAATCATATCATTCCAGCGTTTCGCATTCGAACGTTTATGCATCCAAACACCAACGATAAACATTAATATGACCGCAACGATACCTAATCCCGCTTCCATACTCTCACGAAGCATACCGCTATTTCCTAGTGTTTCTACGAATGTAATTGCTAAAACGATACTCAATACAAGTCCGGCAATTGCACCACCAATAACACTTGCAGTACCCTTATTATCTTTGACATTACGCGTCATAGTAGTCAATGTCATTACAATTAATAACACTTCTAGACCTTCACGTAAAAAGATAATCATCACATCGACAAAGCTATAACTATGGCCAACAACCTCTTTAATTTGGTTATTTAAATCTACTAAGCCATCTTTCACATGCGATTTATTATGTTCGTCTAATACACTTTGATAATATGGTATTTTATCTTCAATTTTCGTATACAAAGCACCATCTTTAGTTTGAATTTGACCTTCAACATATGGCCAAATTTCTATAAAATGTGTAAGCGCAGTATCAGCATCCGACAATTGATTGTTGTCGATAGCTTTAATCGCCTTCTCTAACTCATCATTTAATTGTGATACATGGTATTGATCATTTGCAGACGTATCACTTTTTTTATCGACATGATCAATATTTGATTTAAAAGTTGTCCAAGCATGTGATACTTTTGCCGTATCTAATGGTGACTTATGAATTGCAATTCTAAGTTGTAATAATGCGACTTCAATTTGTCCATATTGATTTGCGTCATAATTGCGAATCACTGTTTCATTACTAGTCCAAATCTGATTCAAACTATTGTTCAAAGATTCTAATTCCGCTTTATTTTTGTCTTTAATCGCTTTTGTCATCGCTGCATCTTTGGCATCGACTTGCTGTTGCAACAATTTAATTTTAGAACCCGCATCTTTACTAGCCAATTTCTCTTCATAAGCAATTAATGACTTCGTTAATTGCGAAAGTGTATCTTTTTGATCATCATTCGCTTTTGCATCTTCAAGCTTTCTCACATTTGATTTGACAGCATTACCTTCGCTATTATCTTCAAGCGATAATTTCTTAACTGCACTTACCACTTGCTCAATTGCTTTCTGCTTATTGTCATTCGATATCGAATTATTAGAAAGTGCAGATTTCGCATCCGTTATCACACTATATACATCACTAATACTTTGTTGTTCTGCTGCCTGACTTTTCAGTAACCCAAAGTTACACACCATAGCAGCAGTAATTAGCATTGCTATAATTTTAGTCAAATAATGTTTCACCAAGGTATCCTCCCTTACTAACACCTGGTAATACTAAAAATGAAGCAGAACCTCTATGTGTAATGTATTCGTTTAATTTATCATTACTACCTAAATTGTTTTGAATATCGATAAATTGTTGGGTCGCTTTTTGAAAAGCAATGAACAACAAGCCTGTTTCGAAGTTACCTGTACGATCATCCGTACCATCCACATAATTAAAGGCTCTACGTAAAATTGACGTATTAGCTTCTTTCGCTAGTCTCGTATGGGCATCTTTATCAATAATATATTCGCCATGACTATCTTTCGCTTTTAAGTCAATTTCATCAAATTCTTTCCCGCCTGTTAACGGCGCACCACTATGTCGTTTCCGACCAAATGTTGCCTCTTGTTCTTCTAATGCAGTTCGATCCCACGTTTCAATGTGTATTTGGATACGTCTGACAACACAATAAGTTCCATGCTTCGCCCATCCATCATCAATAAACACATAATCTTTAAGTTGATTATTCTTCCTAGGATTAATTGTTCCATCTTTAAATGCCATTAAATTTCTTGGCGTTTCCTTACCTTTAGCAGAGATAAAACCAGATTGCGCCCAACGCACCTTAACAATATCTCGAAACGGACGAACTAAATTATGAACCGCATGAAAAGACACTTGTGAATCATTTGAACATGCTTGAATCATAATATCGCCATCGCTGTAATCGTCTATTAACTGATCATTCGGAAAATGCGGTAAATCTTTAAAGGCATCGGGAATCTTACTAGATAACCCAATTTTCTTCATCAAAGACTTACTAATCCCAAAGGTGATTGTTAACTTACTCGCCCCTAATCCAATCGATTCACCAGTATCTACTGGCGGCATTAAAGGATTGTTACTGGCCTTGCCAACTGTATCTCCATCCATCATACGATCAGCCATAACCGTCCACTTTTTAAACATTGCCTTAATTGCATCTCTATCTTTTGACTTCAAATCTAACGCAACGAAATTGCATGTTTTTTGCGTGGGTGTGGTAATGCCTGGTTGCACTTTACCATAAAATTCATATGCATCCTTTTCTGGGTCTTCAGGTGTATTAAACATCGATTTGAAAGACCAAACACTACCCACACCACTCGCGCCAATTGCCACACCAGCACCACCAATACCTAACATTTTTAGAAATGTACGTCTTGAAAATTGTGTGCTGTCATTAACTTGTTCGTAATTTGTCATTCAGTAATCACAGCCATCTTACTTAGTGGCTCTCCTAATGCATTAACGGCATCTGCAAATGCTTTACGATCTTTTTTCGATACTTTTTCAAATGATTCATAACCACCATTCTTATCTTTATATTTATCTAAAAGTTGGTTTACTTTATCGAAGTTTGTTTGAATATCGTCACTTAATTTTTTATCTTTTTTCTCTAGAATTGGTTTGAATAAATCATAAATTTTTTGTGCACCTTCAACGTTCGCTTTAAAATCATATAAATCTGTATGCGAGTAAATTTCTTCTTCACCTGTAATTTTAGAAGTTGCAACTTCATTTAATAAGTCTACAGAACCTTGCAACATTAATTTCGGTGTAATATCTAAAGTATCTGCTTTTGCATGTAATTCTTTAGCATCTTTTAATAATTGTTGTGCGTCTTTTTTAGTCATATCATCAATTTTGTTATCTTCATATAAGTCTTTTTCAATTTTATGATATCCTGACCATTCTTTTTCTTTTTTCTCTTCTTTCATATCTGCTAGACGCGCATCAATTTTAGGATCTAAGTCACCAAATGCTTCGGCAACTGGTTCAGAGCGTTCATAATACATACGCACTTTTGGATATAATGCTTTTGCTTGAGCCATATCATTATTTTCAATTGCTTTAACAAATTTCTCTGTTCCTTTTAAAAATTCATTCAACTGTTCATCAGTATATTTATCATATGCTTTAGTTGCTTGTTTCAACTCTGCTTTAATACCGTCATCTTTTTTCGATGCCTTTGAATCATTTTTCTTACTATCGTCGTTCCCACATGCAGCAATTAATAACGTTGATGCTAATAATAGCGTTGTTAATTTTTTCATTTTGACACCTCATTATAGAAATTCTATTATCCCCATAGACATGCCCTCATTCGTACTATCTCACACTCCCTAAATGCCAAGATAATACGTAGCTCTTAAAATGATGATTTTAAGGCAAACTCCCATGAACATTATCTAGTTGATAATAATTATCAAAATCATTATATTGTTATAAAATAATACTGTCAACAACCTTTTATTTTTAGAAAATAAATAAAAGAGCGATACCATTTTAAATGTCATCACTCTTTTGTAAGTCTAATTTGTTATTTGGAGTTGTATTCTGATTTCAATAAACTATAGATATAACTCGATGAATAAATACCATTTAGTAATTCATTGTCACGTAACATACCTTCTCTAGTAAATCCCAGTCTTTCAGGAATAGCTTGGCTTTTTTCATTATTAGCTGCGGCACTGATCTCAATTCGATTTAAGTCAATCTCATCGAAGCAATACTTTATCAATGCCTCAACTGCTTGTGTCATAATCCCACGACCCTCAAATTGTTTATCTAAATAATACCCTAAAGAAGTTTTTCTGTGCATGTGATTAATTTCATGTAAACCTATGACACCAACTAGCGTTCCCACATACCAAATACCACACTGAAATCCATTACCATCAGCAAATTGCAAAAGTCCTCTTTTGATAAATGCACGCGTATCTGATGGTTGCTCAGTTGCATCTACCCAAGGTAACCATTCCCTAAGTGAATCTCTTGAACGATTGACTAAATTGAAAAGCGCTTCTGTGTCATGAGCTTCTAAAATTTTTAATGTCATTTGTTCATTCACTTTCATTCCAAACATACCATCACATCCTCATTCATTTTTCATATAATTCTGTAAATTATCACTATAATAACATATTGTTATTTCACCTTACATATTAAATTTGTTTTCTATCAACTAAGGGAGTGAAATAGAATTGATAAAGACCCACTAATGATTTATTATGTAGCGCTTCTTACACATCACCCTATTCCATATCGCACAACTTAAATTAGATATCAATTTATTAACCATTCCAAATTTATATTTAAAAATACGACAAAACAGTGCTAAAATGCTATTAAAGGAGGCACTGCTCATGGCATCATTGAAAAATAAGCATTTTATGATTGGACTATCATTAACATTTATAGTCGCATTATTTAGCTTTTTAGCAGCTAAATTGCCAATCTTAGATAAGGTTGGCGCATTAACTATCGCGATATTAATCGCTATTCTATATCGTCACTTTAGAGGATATCCTGAACAATATAGCTCAGGTATTACGTTTTCATCTAAATATTTATTAAGATTTGCAATCATCCTATATGGACTTAAACTCAATATATTCGATATTATCGGTCAAGGTAGTAGACTATTAGCCATCGATGTAGGTGTCGTTATTTTCAGTATTGTAATGATGCTCTTTGTCAACAAACTGTTGCATGGTGACAAAAACATCGCATTATTACTAGGTGTAGGTACAGGCGTTTGTGGTGCTGCCGCTATTGCTGCAGTAGCTCCAATATTCAAATCACGTGAAAAAGATACAGCTATTAGTATCGGTATCATCGCATTGATTGGTACGATATTTTCACTTATATATACAGCTATCTACGCTATCTTTTCAATGACGACAAATGTTTATGGCGCTTGGTCTGGCGTTAGTCTTCATGAAATTGCACACGTTGTCTTAGCTGGTGGCTTTGGTGGTAGTGATGCACTTAAAATCGCACTTCTTGGTAAACTTGGTAGAGTATTCTTACTGATTCCATTAACCATCGTACTTATTTTAATTATGCGTTTCCGTTCATCAGAATCATCTAGCAAGGGTCGAATAAGCATTCCATACTTTTTAATTGGATTTGTCATTATGGCCTTAGTGAATACATATGTAACTATCCCGTCAGCATTGCTAAATATTTTAAATACTGTATCAACCATTTGCTTATTAATGGCCATGGTTGCTTTAGGGTTAAATGTTGCATTTAAAGATCTTAAAAATCGTGCACTTAAACCGCTTATGACAATCATTATTACCTCAATATGCTTGTCATCACTTGCCTTTATCGTCGTTCACTGGCTATATAGTTAATATAAAAAGACGCTCAAACACATACAAATTTAGTGTGCCGAGCGTCTTATTTTTATACTTTAAAAGTCGTATTGGTTGTTTTCTTCTTCAAGCACTTGTTGTTGTACTTTAGCAGTTCGCATTGTGGATTGTGCCAACGCTTTTAAACGAAATACAACATCATCATTGACAATTTGTTGATTTGAAAAGTCCCTCTCTTCAATGAATACATACGTTTGCATCGTATGTGCTTTCATGTAACTCAATATTGGTTTTAAATGCATTTCAGGAATTAAATAATGTTTACTAGAACCTGCTGTCGCTACAAGTCCTATTACCTTATCGCGAAACGCATTGACCGGAAGTAAATCAAATACATTTTTCAAAGCACCAGGGATGGAAGCTTGAAAAATTGGAAAACCAATAAAAATCACATCAGCCTGCATTAACGACGTCGTTAATTTATATACATCTCCTGTAGTATCTAGATAATTCTTTCCAACGCTAAATTCTAATTCGAGATCTCGTAAATCCATCAATTCTATTTGGTGTCCCTCATTGATGACTTCTAGTTCATTTTTTAAATCATCCATAGCAATTCTCGTTTTAGAACCTACTGTAGAACCTGACAATAATACAATATTCATGATGACGCCCCTCCTATTTTGATAAATGCTTTTTAATCGCCGGTATAATGTCGTTGCCAATTAACTCAATATTCTTCATAACATTTTCAAATGGCACACCGCCAAAATCAATCTGTGCCATAAAACGTTGATGACCATACAACTCGTGTTGATACAATATCTTTTCAATAATTTGTTGCGGGCTTCCAACCATTAGCGCTTCTCTATAATCTGGTGAATTAGCAAATTGCTGTTTCGGATAACCAACGCCACGAATAAATGACATCCCTGTATTCAAATGTGGATAAAATTCTCTCATAGCATCCTGAGTTGTTTCAGCTGTATAAAACAAACTCGCTGTACTTACTGGTAAAGACTTAGGCGAAGCATCGAAACCTGCTTCAGTTGCCGCTTGACGATAAGCATCTATAGAACCTTTAAAGTTCATTGCTGGGCCACCAAGGGTTGTAATCATCATTGGCACACCTTGTTTTCCCGCTTTGATAGCACTTGCAGGTGGACCACCAACAGCACGCCATATTGGCAATATATTATCGATTGGTCTTGGGAATATTTTCATATTTCTAAGTTCTGGACGATATTTTCCAGACCAAGTAATACGCTCAGTTTTATTTAACTCTAAAAGTAAACCTAATTTTTCTTCAAACAATTCATCATAGTCTTTTAAATCATAGCCAAACAAATCAAAAATACCTGTTCTTGATGCTCTACCAGCCACAATTTCGGCTCTACCATGAGAAATCAAATCTAATGTCGCGAAGTCTTCAAATACTCTTACAGGATCTGTTGCACTAATAATCGTTGAAGAACTTGAAACTTTAATATGCTTTGTCGCTTGGGCAATTGCACCTAACACAACCGTATGTGCCTGTGTTGTAAAATGCTCCTGATGACTTTCACCAACTGCAAAAACATCAATACCTGCTTCATCTGCTAATTTACTTGCTTCAATAATTTCATTAATACGTTGCTCATAACTAACTTTTTCACCTTTAAATGGATTCAATAAATGATCACCTAAGGAATACAAACCAAACTCAAGAGGCGTATTTTTATTCATTTCTAATTTTGCCATTAAACATTCTCCTTTATATTTCGTGTAACTTACTTTCAATTTGTTCACGTTTTGCTTCTAAAAAGTCAGGCAAGTTCAATTGACTTCCTAATTGTTCAACAGGTGTATCAATAGTAAATCCAGGCGCTTCAGTCGCAAATTCATACATAATTGAATTATGGCGATAGTATAATGATTTAAAGAAATAGCGATCAATTATACCTGAATTACTTTGTGGTTGTTGCTGTAATTTCTTGTAAATTGCATCTAAGTCATTCATTTGTGGTGTATTAACTGCAATATGATGGATATAACCTCGTCCAGGTCTTTCACGTTGTCCCTGTTGCTCAATAACTACAAAATCCGAATATAAACCTTGTGGTGCTAATGTCAGCACATCGAATGATTCATTATCTCTTTTGCGATAACCTAAGACATTTTCCAAAAATTCTACCGTACGCGCTGCATTTCTAACTCTTAATTCTACTGGCCCTATTCCTAAAATTTGATATGCTAGAGGTATTTCACTATAAGCGTTATGTTGCCATTGATGTGGTACTTCAAAACTATCATTAACAAGCAGTATGATTTCTAAGTCGTCTTCATCTTTAAAGACAACACCTTCTCGTCCAAGATAGTACAAACGTTCAGACTTAATACCATTATTCTCAAGACGTTTTTCAAAATAATGAAGTGCCGCTTGATTTGGTACTAATAATGAAAATCGATAAATCGTTTCAGTACCTGGCTGCTTATGACCCGCATTGGGAATTTCAAAAAAGCTTAAAATTGTTCCGGCTGTACCTACTTCGTCCCCATAAAACAAATGATACATTGAAGGATTGTCTTGATTAACCGACTTTTCAACCAATCGTAATCCAAGGACATTTGTGTAAAAATCCTTATTACGTTTTGCATCTTTTGTATACATGGATATGTGATGATGCCCTACTATATTCATACTATCCCTCCTATTAGTATAAATTTTATACCAACTTACATAAAAAAGATACTTATATGCCATTTACCCCTTTTCTGCAAATAAAAATATGTTTGCACTCATTCGTAGATACACAGCTAGTATGTATAACGACATAATAATTGCATAATTATAAATTTATGTGTGGAAATTTATTTTTCCTAAATTTTTATAAAATACTTCAAAAACTAAATCTACAAGATTTCATAAAAGTATATTGACAACGCTTTCATACATGTCTAATATAAGTTTATCGCACAAAATGCATATAAATACATATTAAGGAGGATTTTATGAATTTTCTTAAACCTGCAAAGCATATTAAGCCTTTGCCAGAAAATCAGATAGATGATACCTATAAACGATTACGTCTCCAAGTATTTCTTGGTATTTTCATCGGTTACGCTGGGTACTATTTATTACGTAAAAACTTTTCATTAGCGATGCCGGCATTGCAAGAGCAAGGTTTTACAAAAGCGGAACTAGGTTTTGCACTTTCTGCTGTTTCCATCGCATATGGATTTAGTAAGTTCTTTATGGGTACTGTAAGTGATCGGAGCAATGCTCGGATATTCTTAGTTCTTGGATTAGTACTCACTGCTATCGTCAATTTGTTAATGGGATTTGTACCGTTCTTTACATCAGGTATCGGTATTATGTTTGTCCTATTATTCTTAAATGGATGGTTTCAAGGTATGGGCTGGCCACCTTCAGGCCGTGTTCTCGTTCACTGGTTTAGTGTAAGTGAACGCGGAAGTAAGACTGCCCTTTGGAACGTTGCGCATAATGTTGGTGGAGGTATTATGGCTCCTATTGCTGCTTGGGGTATTACAACAACAGCATTTATCAACTTTGGTTATTTAAAAGGTTTCGAAGGTGTATTCATTTACCCTGCACTCTTAGCACTTATCATTGCCGCAATTTCATACGTATTGATTAGAGACACACCTCAATCTCAAGGTTTACCTCCAATCGAAATTTATAAAAATGACTTTGCTACAAGCGATAAGAAAACATTAGAAACAGAATTAACTACAAAAGAAATTTTATTTAAATATGTACTGAACAATAAATGGGTATGGGCAATTGCCTTTGCAAATATATTTGTTTATTTCGTGCGTTATGGTGTACTTGATTGGGCGCCGGTCTACTTAAGTGAAGAAAAACATTTCGACTTAAAAGCATCAGGTTGGGCATACTTCTTATACGAATGGGCTGGAATTCCTGGTACATTATTATGTGGTTACATTTCTGATAAATTATTCAAAGGTCGCCGTGGACCTGCAGGTTTCTTCTTTATGTTAGGTGTCACAGTATTTGTATTAATTTATTGGTTAAATCCTCCAGGCAATGCTTGGTTAGACAATGTCTCATTAATTGCCATTGGTTTCTTAATATATGGACCAGTTATGTTAATTGGTTTACAAGCATTAGATTATGTTCCTAAAAAAGCAGCTGGCACAGCAGCTGGATTAACAGGATTATTTGGTTATCTGTTTGGTGCTGTAATGGCCAACATCGTCTTAGGTGCTGTAGTTGATAAATTCGGATGGGATGTCGGTTTTATTTTATTAACAGCAATCAGTGTGTTTGCAATGTTGAGCTTTATCCTCACTTGGAATAAAGTAGGACAAGAAACCGTTCATCATTAAATAATAAAAAATAAAGTCATATGGTTATCTTATCGAAAGATGATATATTCATCTCTTATAAGTTCAACCATATGACTTTTTATTAGTATTCAAAAAAATATTTACATTGCCACTTTTGTGTTTGCCCTGCTGTTTTATTCAATTGATTACACCACTTAGGATACACTCTAAAAGCCATTTTACCTTTATGCTCAAATGTAGTTAAGATGCCTTTTTCTACCAATAATTCCTAGGAAATAAGAAATAACCGCTTAATTCTTCATCAATAACTATAATCATTAAGTAATCTGCAAATGCCTCTTTTGAGTATGGTTGATTACAATTGTTCTCGTCTTTTGTCCAACATGTAACAAAATATCCTGTTTTAGTCGGTGTTTTCTTAGCTAACCTACTTTGATATGTTTCCTCTTTAAAGCTAAATGTTAATGCTTCGTAATCTTGATTATATTTTTCTTCAGTTAAATCTTTAACTTCTGATTCTTCACTAAAAATATATTTCAACAATATTTTAGATTTATACATATGCCATTCTCACTTTATTTTTTCATAATCGTATCATATATTTATTTTTTTCGAAAAATACACTTCCGACCGAAATATACTCAGCCAGAAGTGTACGAAATATTTAACCTTCTATTAATTCAGATGTATCAACTGTCAAACGATCACGTAATAAATAGACGATTAACATTGCTGCCAAAGCACAAAGTGACTCAGCAATTAATAATGACCAAATGACACCTGTGAGTCCAAACAAAGCATTCATAATAAATAATACAGGAATGATAATCGCACCTTGTAAAATGGCCATAATTGTAGCACCGCGACCTTGACCAGTTGCTTGAAGCATACCAGTAAACAAGAAACCTATACCATTTAATAATAATGATGTCATTGTTACTTTCAAAATAAATGTCGCCATCTCAACAATGGCTTGATCAGTAGTAAATAGTCCGACCATATGATGTCCAATTGTAAATACAGCAATCATACATACAATAAAGATAACACCGATAGACATGATAACTGCTTTGATAACGTCTTTCATACGGCCTTTATTTGCCATAAAGTTATATGCAATTAGTGGTACAACACCTTCACATAATCCCATGATAATAAGTTCTGGAAATTGCACAAGTCTAAATGAGATACCATAACTTGCAATCGCGAAGTTTCCATAATGTGCTAAAAATAAATTTAAAACTAATCCTGTGAATCCCATTAAGATACTCATTAAAAATGCAGGAATACCTATTTTAAAGATTTCAGAAAGCATTTCTTTATTAGGTTTCGCAAGTTTAATATTAACTGACACAACGTCACTATTTTTCATAAAATAAACGATAAAGAACAGAGCAGCAGCAACATTACTGATTGCAGTACCCAAAGCTGCACCAACAACGTTTAAATCAAAACCAAAAATTAAAATTGGATCTAAAATAATATTTAAGCCTACACTAGCTAACATACCAATCATAGAAATCATTGGTGCCCCAATTGCACGTGCAAATTGTTCTAATATGAAGAACAAAATTACAAAAGGTGCACTTAAAAACATTACTTTCAAATAATTACTTGTTAAAGCTAACGTTTCACCTCTCGCTCCTAAAATTGCTGCGATTTGATCACTGAATGGTAAAGCAACTAAAATCACGATAAGTCCTAGTGCAATACCACCATAAATAGAGAAACTACTTACAAATTTACTCTTACTATAGTCTTTCGCACCTAATAAACGTGAAATATAAGTTCCTGCACCAACGCCAAATAAATTACCCAACCCCATTAAGATAGCAAATACTGGCAGTGTTAGTGAGATAGCAGAAATCATGTGGCTATCTTCTAAAAATCCTATAAAGTAAATATTTAATATGCCATAAATAACGCTTAATAAAGTCCCTATCATCATTGGCAATGAGAAATGCATCATCGCTTTAAATACTGGCGATTTCTCAAAATAATATAATTGTTCGTCTTTCATTGTTCAATACTCCTTGTCTTTTTCAATAATTATCTTACTAATAATTAGATATCTAACTATAACATTAAAGATAAAGTGACTGATTTCTACCAGTCACGCTTACCATTTATTGTAAACTAGATAACATTTTCGTTAAGTTTGCTTTCATTTGTTCGTTTTCTTCTTCAGATAACTGTGATACGAGTGTTTGCTCCATTTCATCAAATATCGAAGTGAATGCTTCTACAAGTTTAATCCCAGAGGTAGTCAGTCCTATATTCTTTCTTCTCGTATCCTGTGCATCGACATAGCGATAGATCAGCTTTTTACGTTCAAGGTTCCTTAATAAATTACTGACAGTTGGACCTGTTCGTTGTAATGCTTTAGCAATATCATTTTGTGTCAGCCCATCTTGTTGATGTGCATAAAGATAACCTAACGTATGACCTTGCTCATTTGTAATATCAAATTGCTCTAACTTTTGATCAGCCTTTTGTTTCATCTCATGACTAATCATTCTAAATAAATACGAATAAGTGAATTCCATTTATTGCACCACCATTTCGTTAGATGTCTAACTAAATATACTGCGACATTTTTAAATTGTCAACATGAATATCTAATTTATTTTAAAAGTTTCTATAAAATCTTGCACCATAAACATTTTGATATGCAATTTTTCGGATTAAAATATGAAAGAGATTGCATATCTACGTTTTTATGAAATCGCTTACAATTACAAATAGGAGGATATTACGTTGTTAAGTTATAGACAAATCGAAATTTTGTATCTTTTAATTCATGAGCAAACGTTTATTCCAATAAATACCATTGCTAATCAACTTGGTGTATCACCTCGTACCATTCAATATGATATAGCATATATTGAGCAATATGCTGAAACTTATCATTACAATGTCAGCCGTAATAAAGCTGCAGGCATCAAAGTAACAACAGCTAACACAACGATATTAAATGAATTAGAGCACAATCTAACGAATCAAATTCATTTTTCAAAAGATGAGCGACTCACACATATCGCTTTAAAGTTATTCGAAACAACTGATCCTGTTTCAACAAAACAGCTTGCCCACGATGTCAATGTTTCTCGTCGCACCATTGCTGATGACATTAAGATGATACAGGCCCAACTAGATCAATACCATTTAAAGTTAAATTATGTCCACAATAAAGGATTCAATATTATTGGTGAGGAAGATCATTATCGTAAAGCGTATGCACACTTTATACATCAATATATGAAACAAGCTGCACCTTTTATAGAGGCTGATATCTTTAATTCAGAATCAATCGCATTAGTTCGCCGTGCCATTATTAAGACATTAAATAGTGAAAATTATCATTTAGTTCAGTCGGCTATCGATGGCTTAATCTATCATATACTCATTGCCATTCAGCGTCTAAATGAAAATTTTTCGTTCGATATACCTATCAATGAAATTGATAAATGGCGACATACTAATCAGTATGCTATTGCTTCAAAAATGATAGAAAACTTAGAACGCAGTTGTAGTGTCACATTTCCAGAGTCTGAAATTATCTTTATCACGTTACATTTACTTGGTTCAAAAATGACTGATTGCACTATATCTACCAATATAAATGAACAACATGTTTTATCAGAAAACATCCAAGAATTCATCACTTGTGTTAGCCAAGAATTAGGAATTGATATGTCAAATGACCATAAACTGCATACCAGTTTGCTTACACATATAAAGCCAGCTATACATCGAATTAAATACGATATGATACAAGCTAATCCATTAAAACAAGAAGTGTATAAACGCTATCCTCAAGTTGTTGATGCAATCAGTAAACATATTAGTACGATAGAAAAAGATACAGCTATTAGTTTCAATGAAGATGAATTAACATTTATTGCAATTCACTTTGCATCAAGTATGGAACGTGGCGCAACAAATAAACAATTAATGATTAAAGTTGTCTTACTTTGTGGATCAGGTATTGGCACATCTCAACTTTTAAAATCAAAATTAAATCATCTTTATCCCGAATTTAATATTTGGGACGCCTATTCTATCTATCAGTTAGATGAAAAGCAGTTAATTCAAAATAACATTGACTATGTGATTTCAACCGTACCGTGCGATATTTCAGTAGTACCCGTTATAAACGTCGATTCGTTCATCAATGAGCAATCACGCCAAAAATTAAATCAACTCATTAATGATGCTAGAGAAAAGCGTGTAATAAAAATGGCTACTGAAGGTAAGTCATTAGCTGATTTACTACCCGAACACCGTATCAGTGTAAACACACAACCACTATCAATTAATGAAGCAGTTACTGTATCAGTTCAACCTTTAATAAAAGATGATATTGTTGGTCCCAATTATATAGAAGCAATTTTAAATCAATTTGAACAATTCGGGTCATATATGGTGATTAGTCCACACATTTCACTAATTCACGCTGGAACTGAATATGTACACAATGGTGTCGGCTTTTCATTAACTTATTTTACTGAAGGTGTTGAATTTGGTAGCAAAGCAAACGATCCCGTATACCTTGTGATTACATTGGCAACGGATCATCCCAATGCACATTTAAAAGCACTAGGACAACTAAGTGAACTATTAAGTAACGAGTTATCTCGACAAGATTTCTTAGATGGGAAAATTTGTAAAATTAAGCAACACATTGCTGTAACTAAGACAAAGGAGGTTTAACATCGTGGCATTAGACATTTTGACCACAACACGCATCATTGTAAAAGAACAAGTCAATAGTTGGCATGAAGCCATTACTGTAGCTTCGCAACCTTTATTACAAGAACAAGTTATTGAACAAGGTTATGTTGAAGCAATGATTGAAAGTGTAAATGAATTAGGACCATACATCGTTATCGCACCTGAAATTGCAATTGCACATGCACGCCCCAATAATAACGTGCATCAAGTTGGATTAAGTCTATTAAAGTTGAATCAACACGTGGCGTTTTGCGATGAAGATCATTACGCATCTCTCATATTCGTATTAAGTGCCATCGACAATCATTCACACTTATCTATATTGCAAAATTTAGCAACAATATTGGGCGATAATCAAACAGTACAACAATTATTAAATGCAAAAAATGCACAAGAAATTACCACTATTTTAAAGGAGCATGATTAATATGAAAATTTTAGTAGTATGTGGCCACAGCTTAGGTAGTAGTTTTATAGTAGAAATGAACGCACAAGAAGCGCTTAGGCAACTTAATGCACCATCTGATATAGAAGTTGAGCATAGTGACATTATGACAGCAAGTCCAGAGATGGCTGACTTGTTTATTTGTGGTAGAGATTTAGCTGAAAATGCCGAACGTCTAGGGGACGTCTTAGTTCTTGATAATATTTTAGACAAAGCTGAATTACAACAAAAGCTCGCAGAAAAATTACAACAACTTAACATGATTTAAAGGAGGTACGACCTATGCAAGCAATCCTTAATTTTATAGTCGATATTTTAAGTCAACCAGCCATTCTTGTTGCACTGATTGCCTTTATAGGTTTAATCGTTCAGAAAAAACCTGCCGCAACAATCACTTCAGGAACCATTAAAACGATATTAGGCTTCTTAATTTTAAGTGCAGGTGCTGATGTCGTCGTTCGATCTCTTGAGCCATTCGGTAAAATATTCCAACACGCATTCGGTGTGCAAGGTATCGTACCTAATAACGAAGCTATCGTCTCACTAGCCTTAAAAGATTTTGGAACAACAGCTGCACTCATCATGGTCTGTGGCATGATTGTTAATATTTTAATTGCCCGCTTCACTAATTTAAAATATATCTTTTTAACAGGTCATCATACATTTTACATGGCTGCGTTTTTAGCAATCATTTTAACAGTCAGTCATATTAAAGGCTGGCTAACGATTGTTATCGGCGCACTCGTATTAGGATTAATCATGGCAGTCTTACCTGCACTACTCCAACCTACGATGCGTAAAATTACTGGCAATAATCAAGTAGCATTAGGGCATTTCGGTTCAATCAGTTACTTTGCCGCAGGTGCTGTAGGTCAATTATTCAAAGGTAAGTCTAAATCAACGGAAGAGATTAAATTTCCAAAAGGATTAAGTTTCTTACGAGAAAGTACAATTAGTATCTCGATTACGATGGCATTACTTTACTTCATCGCATGCTTATTTGCGGGCGTTAGTTATGTACACGAATCTATTAGTGATGGTCAAAACTTTATTGTATTTTCATTAATTCAAGGCGTGACATTTGCTGCTGGTGTATTTATTATTTTAACGGGCGTTCGCTTAATCTTAGCTGAAATCGTCCCAGCATTTAAAGGTATCTCTGAAAAACTTGTACCAAATTCTAAACCTGCATTAGACTGCCCTATTGTGTTCCCTTATGCACAAAATGCAGTACTAATTGGATTCTTTGTCAGCTTTATTACAGGTGTCATCGGTATGTTTATCTTATTCTTATTTGGTGGCGTCGTCATTTTACCTGGCGTAGTTGCACACTTCTTCTTAGGTGCAACGGCTGCTGTATTCGGTAATGCAAGAGGCGGTATTAAAGGTGCTGTTGCTGGCGCCGCTCTAAATGGTATCCTAATAACGTTTTTACCATTATTATTCTTGCCATTTTTAGGCGAATTAGGTGGTGCTGCAACAACATTCTCAGATACAGACTTTTTAGCTGTCGGTATCGTGTTCGGTAACGCAGTAAAGTATATGGGATTATTGGGTGCTGTTCTATTTATTATCATCGTAGGAGCTACAGCGATTTTATTAAAAGGTCGTCAAAAAGCACAATAACAATATATAAACAAAAACACCATCACAAGTTGAGTGTACTTTCCTTCTATCAAAAGGCATGTCACTTATTTTTGGACGGTGTTTTGTATTATATTAAATGAAATTTAACGAGGGTGCGACATTAAAACTTAAACAAAATTAACTTAAAATCATCTCAACCAATGATTCAACCGTAACATTGCCAAAATAATAAACGATGTCTAATTGCTTTAACTGATGCGTTAAATCTTCTCTTGTCATTTTTGTTCCTTGTAATGCTTGTTCCACATCTTTTATATCACCTTGTCCAAAGAAATCGCCATGAATGCGACAATCTGCGATACGATTTTGTTCAACAGAAATTGTTATGTCTACAGTACCTGATGATAATCTTTCACTTCGATTGTATTCATATTTAGGTGACTTGCCATAATTCCAATCCCAATTTTTATACTTTTTATCAGCTAATTCATCAATCGCTTCCCAATCTGCATCCGTTAATTCATATCGTTTTGCCTCTTTAATGTCATTGATTCCCAAAATCTGTGTCACCATTAAATTTTTGAATGCTTCAATTGTTATATCCCGATACTTTTCATCCAGTGCTCCTCTAAGATGACCAACACGTGCACGCACAGATTTAATCCCTTTCGATGCAATCTTTTTGCGATTAGGCTTTAACACTTTATCCATTGCTTCATAATTAACATCAAGTAATAGCGAATAACCGCCATAAATACGATTGTTCATTAATGTCATTGCGGCGCCTGACACTTTTTTACCATTCAATGTTAAATCATTTCTACCGCTTTGTATCACATCTGTTGCACCTAATGTATGCAACGCCTTTATAGCTGGTTGATAAAATCGTTGAAAATCACCATAAATTGAAGTGTCTTGTTCTAAAATACAACACATATTAACGGCACCTTTATCAACATACACAGCGCCACCACCAGTATCTCGGCGAACTACTTTAATACTGTGTTTATCTATATAATCTTGATTCACTTCTATAGCAGTATTTTGAAAACGTCCAATTTCCACTTTTGGATCACAATAATAAGGGAATAAAATATCTTCATCTAAAAAGATATTCTGATTAACATAAACTTGCATGGCGAGTGCAATCGCACCATCAGTAATATATTCTCCATTTCTAATTGGTTCTATTAAGTACATCTTCCGTCTCTCCAATGTTGTTATTTTTCGTTGTGCTGTCGTTCCGGAGTGCTGCTGTAATCAATGTTGAGATATCATCAGTCAAATGTATGGTACGTTCTTGAATTGAATTCGGAATGCGATATGCTTTTTTATTCATGGTCATATAAAGTGCATTTTCATTTTTACGCGTCATACGCTGAAACGGATGTTTCACAAACTGTGGTGTTGTATAGCCAATTCCAATTTCCAAATACAATACTTTATCATCTTGATGTTGCTCTAGAAATGTATTATAACGTTGCAATTGTGCCTGAAAATCTGCATCTTCAACCATGCCAACTTCTGCTTTACGTTTATTAACTTCCATTGGAGCATCACATTTTGGACATCTTGGAATCATATCCCAAGGAATACGCATGTCTTGTTGTGCCATGACCATTTCACGAATTAAGTCATCATTACGATATGTTTGCGCGTGGCAATGCTGACTACATTGCTGCAAAATATACTCTCCTTGTATATGAAATACATGAGTCATATCATAATCAGCAACCTCAAAAGCATTATCTGCATTTGTAGTTATGATGTGATATTTTTTATCTTTCATTAGTGCTTTTAAAGCGAGGTAAGACTGACCTACAGGTTGATCTAAATAGTTTAATTTGATAAAGCGACTCTCAAATGCCCAATATTCTTGCCAACTTCCGTACGGATGCAAACTTGCTTGCAACATATCAAAGAAACGATACTTTTCAATAAAGTCAGGGAAATTTTTTGTAAAGCGTTCCCCAACATATGTAAAGCCGTCCGATGCAGACATGCCTGCACCAATTCCAATCACTATTGCCTCCGCTTCCTCAATTGCAGTACGTAATACTTCAGCCTGCTTTGTCTTGTCATCCATTAAAAGAGACATTGCATTCCATTTACTACTCTGCATCACGGTTAAATGCCTCCTTATACAGTTGTAAATCCTTATCTGTAAATACATTGAACACGACTTTCAATGTTGAATTTGTTTCTTTGAGATAGCTTTCTACTGTTCGAACAGCAATTTCTGCTGCTTCATCTTGAGGAAAAGCAAATACACCTGTTGAAATACAACAAAATGCTATATGATTTAAACTTTGTTGATCAGCCAATTTAAGACAACTCAAATAGCATTTAACTAACAAGTCCTGATTCATCTTTGAAACAGGCAATCGGCGTATTTGAGGTCCTACCGTATGCACAATATACTTTGCAGGCAAATTGTATGCGCGCGTCATTTTAGCGTTACCAACACTTTCTTTGCGACCTTGCTGTCGAATAATATCTGCACAATCTAGTCGAACTTGGACACCCGCTTTTGTATGAATGATATTATCAATACAATCATGATTTGCTTGCATACACCCTAAAAAGCGACTATTCGCCGCGTTTACAATCGCATCAATCTTCAATGTGGTAATATCACCTTGCCAAACAAAGATATTGTCCCCTTTTATCGGCTTCAAATCATTTACATCCATAACATGTTGGCGGTTCAAATCACTTAACAACGCATCTTGAACGGCTAGATATGTCTCACTAACAGGTAAGGCTGGTCTTACATTAGCTAAACCTCGATACAATTCCCACAATGCTTCAAATGATGTTGGCATCTCTAATTCATCATTGTCATTTCGCTCACGCCACATATAATCGATTAAATATTCTAATCGTTCTTCATTTGTCTTCAACGTCTTCATTTACGCCTCCGGTAATGCATTGAACGCTTCTTTATCCACATCATCCAACTTGAACAACCAATTTTCTTCTGGCTTTTCAGAATTTAAAATATTTGGTTCATCTTCCGCTTTCGTATTACGCTCAACAATCGTTCCTGACAAAGGCGTCTGTACATCAATCACCGTTTTCGATGCTTCAATACTCACAATTTCATCATCCACTTTAACTTCATCTGGACTCACGAATTCAACATAACCTACTGTACCAATATCATCTTGCAATTCAGGTGTCATACTAAACACATACAAATCTCCTACTTTTTCTACCCATAAATAATTGGCTAACTTTTTCATCTTATCTTCATCCTTTCTCTTCTATTTAAAATGCTACAAATAGATTTCCGCGAGTAATTTTAATGTTTTACAACGCTGTTCAATGCCTGGAATAAGCGGTGCTACTAACACCTCATCAACTTCAAACGTAGCAATGAAATCATCTAATTGCGCTTTAACCTGTTCTTGTGTACCTGCAATGATACGTGCTTGATGTGCTTGAATCATCTCTTTGTCTCGATCATTAAGCTTATACTTTTGCGCTGTGTCTACCGATGGAAAATGTTCAAATTCTGCAAATTGTAATTTACCTAATAACCAAACATCTAAGGCATGTTGTAATGCTGCTACTTCCGCTTCGTTATCAGCTACAATGACAAATACAGATGCCATCACCTTTGCGTCCATTTTAATCGTTGATACTTGGAAATGTTTTTTGTAAATATCAATGTTATCCTTCGCTGCATGTATCGCATTTATATCTGGCAGTAAAAATGTTCCAACTGATAGCCCTATACCTTGTTCGGCAGCTATTTTGGCAGAGGATGGACTACTACTTAATAACCACATTTCTGGAAAATGACCAATGTGTGGTTGGACACCTAACGTATGCGCACTTGGTTTATCCTTTATTGTAAGATAATCACGTAATAACGAAATCGATTCATCATAACTATCATATGTAGGATCTATTCCATCTAAAGCTTGCTTTACCATAGTAGTACCCGGATTATTGCCAATACCTAAATCAATACGATTTGGATATAACGCTGCCATCATTCTAAAATGCTCAGCAATTTTATAAGGTCGATAGTGCGGCAACATCACACCACCAGAACCAACACGAATTTGTGATGTCTGTGACAAAACATGCATCATCATCAGTTCTGGACTACTACACGCAAACGCTGGTACATTATGATGTTCCGTAAACCAAATTCGCTTAAAGCCAAGTCGATCTGCTAATTTTGCAAGTGTCACTGAATCTTGCAATGCCTTTTGTGCATCCTTACCTTCATCTATTAAGGCATAGTCTAATACGCTTAATTTAACCAATTCGTCATCTCCAAACTTATCCTGTCATGTCAAACCGACATAACATTTTAGCGTTCTTAATACCATTCCCTCTTCATATACCCACGTATATGATAACGTTTTTCAATTAACTTTTATATCTTTTCGCTTGTATTTTTCTTTTTCATATTCATATTTTCAGACCTACAAATGACATTCATTAGTTCAATTTTAATTTTAAAAATGCTTTCCATGTACCAATTCTATTCTATCAAGACTGTTCATCATTGATTATTCATTCTTTCCATGGTACTTTGAAAACAATATTGAATAGAAAAGGAATCATAGTATGTACCGATACAAACCACTTTTACAATCAATCCACTTACCTAATGGCATCAAAATTTCGAATCGCTTTGTATTATCACCAATGACCGTAAACGCATCAACAAAAGAAGGCTATATTACAAAAGCAGACTTGGCTTATGCTGCACGTCGCTCTAATTCAGCTGGAATGCAAGTCACCGGCGCTGCTTACATTGAACCTTATGGGCAATTGTTTGAATATGGCTTTAATATTGATCATGATGCTTGTATCCCTGGATTAACTAACATGGCATCTACGATGAAACAACATGGTAACCTCGCTATTATTCAGCTAGCGCATGCTGGTCGTTTTTCAAATCAAGCAATTTTACATTTTGGAAAGGTGTATGGACCAAGCCCTATGACGTTGCATTCACCGATTGAACACGATGTTATCGCCATGTCTCATGAGAAAATCAATAGCATCATTCAGCAGTATCGCGATGCTACATTACGCGCGATTAAAGCAGGTTTTGATGGTGTGGAAATTTCGATTGCACAACGTTTGCTGATTCAAACATTTTTCTCAACTTTTTCGAATAAACGTACAGACCATTACGGTGCCGACTCATTAAAAAATCGTGCAAGATTATGTTTAGAAGTTATGCGTGCGGTACAAGAAGTGATTGATAAAGAAGCACCTGACAATTTTATTTTAGGATTTCGAGCAACGCCAGAAGAAACCAGAGGTAGTGATTTAGGATATACCATTGACGAGTTCAATCAATTAATCGATTGGGTCATGGACGTTTCAAACATCCAATATTTAGCAATCGCTAGCTGGGGTCGACATATTTATCAAAATACGTCGCGTACACCAGGTGAACATTTCGGTCGGCCAGTTAACCAAATTGTCTATGAACATTTAGCAGGTCGCATCCCTTTAATTGCAAGTGGCGGGATTAATTCTCCAGAGTCTGCTTTAGATGCTTTACAACATGCAGATATGGTTGGCATGTCTTCGCCTTTTGTCACAGAACCTGACTTTGTGCATAAACTTGCTGAACAGCGACCACATGATATCAATCTTGAATTTTCTATGGAAGATTTAGAAAATTTAGCCATTCCGCGTGCCGCTTTTAAAGATATTGTTAAAATGATGGATTATGGGGAAGGTCTAAAGAAACATACCCGTGACGCTTTACGTCAATTAGAACAGAATTATCATGACACACCATCAAAAGATAATTTTTCATAGAAATTTAAGACAATGTTATAATGACATCAATTTCAAAAATAAGGAGTCTGTATAGTCGTGACTGAAATTAAAGATAAAGTAATTACTAAAGATGCATTTGAATTACCCTACACAATTATTAAAGCGAAGCATCAACCAACAAAAGGTGCCATTGTCTACATTCATGGTGGCGGTTTAATGTTTGGAAAGGCCAATGATTTATCGCCACAGTATATCGATATCCTTACGGAACATTACGATTTAATTCAACTAAGTTATCGTTTATTACCAGAAGTAAGCCTTGATTGCATCATCGATGACATCTTCACATCATTCGATGCGATTCAATCACAATATTCTAATTGCCCTATTTTTACCTTTGGCAGATCATCAGGTGCATATTTAAGTCTATTAATTGCACGAGACAGAGATATTGATGGTGTTATTGATTTTTATGGTTATAGTGGCATCAACACTGAACCGTTTAAAATGGCAAATAGCTATTACGCTAAAACAGCTCAAAGTGTGAATGAAACAGTACTTGCTCAACTTACTTCACCAACACCGATTATTCAAGATCAAATCGCCCAACGTTTTTTAATCTACGGTTATGCACGTGGTACAGGTGAGTGGATCAATATGATTAACATTGCTGATTATACTGATTCAAAATACAACATCTCACCAAATGAACTTAAAGCACTTCCACCTGTTTTCATTGCGCATTGTAATGGCGATTATGATGTCCCTGTTGAGGAAAGCGAACATATCATGAACCATGTTCCACATTCAACATTTGAACGCGTGAATAAAAGCGAGCATGATTTTGATCGTAGACCTAATGACGAAGCAATCACTATTTATCGTAAAGTTGTTGATTTCTTAAACGCTATAACAACGGCGTAATATACCATTATTTTTAAAAACCCAATTTATCATCATGATAAACAGTTATTCAATCAACCATATTATTCATACAATTTATTAAACTCATAAACAGATACGCCTGTCCCTTTAGTTTTCGCTAATGAGACAGGCGCTTTATTTCACTTTACTATTTTAAAATTCAACACTGTGATGCTACTTACGTCTGCTGCACCATGATAACAGCACGATTTACATAGCATATTAAATTCCGAAGATGAATTTAACTTGCTTTCAATTGTGTACCTTTACCTTCAGTTGCTTCAACACTCAACAAGTCATTTATAATACCTATATAGAAGTTGGCGAGTTCTGAACCTTTACGTTTGAAATCCAGGAAGTCCACACCGATAAAATCGACATGATCCCACCCTTGTAAAATTGGTTTAACTTGCCAGATACCTCTTCGTGTGGCAGGTTCATTATTCGTAACATTAACAAATGGTTGATTGGACGGATGTAATGACGAAATCACTGGTACGACACCATCATTTTTACGCCATTCTTCTCTTGCATCATGACCAATAATTCTACTCGTTGTATCCATTAAGAAAAATGTACCTAAATCAGGATTTTCATAACCTAATGGACCAGTATGTGAAGACACACCTGTATAAGTCGTATACGTAATATTAGGATTCATACTCGTCATGTTGTTCAATTTTGCAGAGCCATCTAACGTTAAATCATAGGCAGCATTGTCGTCTGATGTCCAAATTTTGCTTTTACTAACGCGTTTTATATAGTCAATGTAACTCTCATTTGGTAATTGTTTAAACCCCCATTGTGTTAATCCTAAATCGATATTCGAATACTTGTTACCCATAAATCGATTTAAAGCGAACATGATTTTTCTAACAGCTTCTGTATTTCCAAACTTATCAGCTGCTTGTGAACCATTATGTGGTGTTGCTAATGTTGTGATTGATGCAACCATATTGTTATGACCACCAGTGAATAATGGTGATATTTCTCCACCATGCGCTTGATGATAGGCAATTTCTTCTTTGTTACCATTTCTTAAAAACTCTTCCATTAAACGAATTGTTTGACCACCCATACTATGCCCTACAAGATGTACCTTTTTACCAGGTTCCCAATTAGGCATGATTCCTTTATATGTCTTACCATAGCGCTCATGTCCGTATTTAGCTGCATGTGCTGCGCCATAATCTACGCGACCACCTTTGATGTAATAATAAAGTTCTACAGCACGATCATAGTTGCTACCAAATGCACTTACACTTGCTTGATGTACATTATATCCTTGCTTTCTCAATTCTTCGATAACTTTAAATTTATTTCCACCCCAATAATTTGGATATAAAGCAGGTGCATTATCGCCTACTAATCCTAAAAATCCATGTACAAAAACAACAGGATATTTGTTAAGTGGTTGTACTTGATTCGCTTTAAGTGGTCGAATCTTTTTAGCATCTGCTGCTGCATTTGTAGTCGAACGTGTTTTAGGCGCTTGAAGCGCATCTTTGATTAGTTGTTTATTATCAGTATTTTTATCTGTCGGTTTCTCTGGGGAATTTTGACCATCGATATGTTTACTTAAATCGCCAACTTGTGGTTTTTGCTCACTTTGATGAACATTATCATCTTGCTTTGCATCTATGATTTGATGCGCGGGTTGATGGGTGTCTTGTTGATTTGGATGTTTATCCGTGGATGCATCTTGTGCTTTTGTTGATTTAGGTGCAGTTTTATCATTAGATGGGGGTGTTGTTGAAGTTGTTGCTGCTTTATCATGATTTGTTATTACCTTTTGTGCCGGAATGGATGGTTGTGATTTATCAACATCATTCGATTGTGACGTTGTCGATTGTGATCCATTACGTTCAGCATGATGGGTATTTAGAACCTGATCATTTTGGCGTTCAGTTTTGTTAGTCGCATTATTTTGGTGTGACTGTTTAGAACCTTGTCGTTCAGAATCTTGCTTTACTTGATCATCATTTTGCGTTCTGATTGTTTTACTATTTTGTGTTGATTGATGCTTCGATGATTGAAGCGTATCTTTACCTTCTGTCACTGTTCCACTTTTATCATTCTTTTTATGCATATCGTCTAATTGCTTTCCTGACTGCATTTGATGTGACGTTATCGCATTCCCTTGTTCTCCCGATTGATTTAGTGTTTCTTTTTGTGCCGCTGCATTAGACGTTGGTGTTTTTTCCGAGGCTTGTGCTTCATGTGATGACACAACAAACATTGTAGCTGCTAACACTGACACCACGCCTATTGAATACTTTCTAATACTATACTTTCTTTCTTCTTGTCCTCTTAACATATAATCACCTCAAAAGTATTTTTTTGACCCCCTCTTGAGAATGAAAAACAACTGCACCTTCAATATAACATGACATATATTATTTTTTGATTAAGACTACAAAATTAATAAAAATTTAATAATACGATATTAAATCGATACTAATCATTTACAAATATCTGTACCCTCAAATAATTTATAAATACTTTAATTGTGGCGTTGAATCAACACAACAACATTTAAGATAAACATTTTATTAAGTAATATAGTTTCAATCTATATATAATTAGTTAATTTGTATTGGTCTGAAAATAATTCAAACTATACAATTATAGTAAGTTTTCAGATTTTTCTAAATTAAAATAATGATTCATCTCATTAAGGGGAAGATGCATCATACAGTTTTGTGTATTCATTTAAACAAAGGGGTTGCTTTAATGAATCAATATCATTCTAATGCACAACAACCAAGTGCATGGCGTTTTTTTGTCTATAGTTTAGTGGGCATACTATGTTTCTTTATTCCTTTTACGATTAATGGTAACAACACTATTTTCGTCGATCATGTTCATCTAGCCATTCGCTCAATCATAGGTCCACTTATGCCCTATGTTGCACTGATTATGATTTTAATTGGTACAGCGTTACCAATAGTGAGACGTACTTTTATGACTTCAATCACAAACTTGGTCATTACATTATTTAAAGTTGCAGGTGCAATAATCGGTATAATGTATGTATTTAAAATCGGTCCATCAATACTATTTAAAGCTAACTATGGTCCGTTTTTGTTTGAAAAATTAATGATGCCATTAAGTATCTTAATTCCAGTAGGTGCAATTGCGCTTTCTTTATTAGTAGGCTATGGCTTATTAGAATTTGTCGGTGTTTATATGGAGCCAATTATGAGACCTATTTTTAAAACACCAGGTAAATCCGCTGTCGATGCAGTGGCTTCGTTTGTCGGCAGTTATTCCTTAGGATTATTGATTACTAATCGTGTCTATAAGCAAGGGATGTACAACAAACGAGAAGCCACGATTATTGCGACTGGCTTTTCAACAGTTTCAGCAACTTTTATGATTATCGTTGCTAAAACTTTAGGATTAATGCCACATTGGAATTTATACTTTTGGATAACTTTAGTCATCACATTTGTCGTGACTGCAATTACTGCATGGCTACCGCCAATCATCAATGAATCAACAGAATATTATAACGGACAAGAAGGAGAACAAGAAGTTGCTATTGAAGGAAGCAGACTGAAAACTGCATATGCAGAGGCGATGAGACAAAATGCATTAACACCATCCCTCGTGAAGAACGTTTGGGACAATTTGAAAGACGGTTTAGAAATGACTGTTGGTATTTTGCCTTCTATATTATCGATTGGTTTTTTAGGACTGATTGTAGCGAACTATACACCATTTATTGATTGGCTTGGTTATATATTCTATCCATTTATTTATATTTTCCCAATTGCTGATCAGGCTGTACTTGCAAAAGCTTCAGCGATTTCTATTGTAGAAATGTTTTTACCATCTTTGTTAGTAACTAAAGCTGCAATGAGTACTAAATTTGTCGTCGGTGTAGTAAGCGTATCAGCCATTATCTTTTTCTCAGCATTAGTGCCATGTATACTAGCAACTGAAATTAAAATACCTGTCTGGAAACTCATCATCATTTGGTTTTTACGCGTGGCATTGTCGCTATTAATCACTATCCCCGTCGCTTTACTTATTTTTGGATAATTCAAATTAAAAATAAAATCACTATCATAAACAAACAAAACGAGATGAACCCATTACATTCATTGAGCCACCTAAGATAATTAGGTACCTTTAATTAATGATGGTCATCTCGTTTTTTATCGTTATCATTTAATCTTCCATAACTTGAACAAAACGTTTCGTAATTTCTTTTGGTCGTGTTATCGCACCACCAACGACCGAACAATGAACGCCTAAGTCCATCACGCGTTTATACATATCCGGTGTAATGACATTACCTTCCGCAATAACTTTTGCATCAACACTTTGTAGTACATCTTTTAGAAATTGGAAGTCATTTTGATAAAGTAATTGTCCTTGCGTATAACTAGTATAACCATGTAACGTCGTGCCAATATAATCAAAGCCAAGTCGTGCCGCATTTTTAGCTTCTTCAACGGTCGCGATATCAGCCATGATTTCAACGTTAGGTGCATGTGATCTAATATATGTCACTAATTCGTCTAACGTTTCTTTCGGACGTTGCTGTAACGTTGCATCCAATGCAATGACTTCACATTGGCTTTCTATCAGTTCATCAACTTCTTTTGACGTTGCAGTAATGAAAACATCTGAGTGATCATAGTCACGTTTCACAATGCCAATAACTGGTAAATCAACCGTTTCTTTAATTGCTAAAATGTCTTCCTTAGTATTTGCGCGAATACCAACAGCACCACCTTCATACGCAGCTAATGCCATTTTCGACATAATAAAAGATGAATGTAATGGTTCATCTGGTAGTGCCTGACAAGATACTATTAATCCATGTGGTAACATTATTCCTCACTCCATAAGTCGTTTTTTCACGTAAAGTCATTTACAATATATCATTAAGATAATTTTTATCAATGCTTTTTACTATCTTGAAAATATTTTTCATATATAATAGTAATCATTAAGATGAAGGGGTGACACAATGAAATTTGAGAATCGTGTTCAACGTTATCAACATTTATTTACAAAAACTGATAAACGCATCGTCAATTATATAAGACAAAATGGTTATAGCGATGCCTTTTCAACGATTAACTCCTTAGCCCATGCGATTGGTACATCACCAGCAACGATGACACGCTTTAGTCATAAGCTGGATTATGAGAATTTCCAAGATTTAAAATTTAATATCCAACAAGAAATGACAGAGACAGTTATTGAAAATAGCCCAATCATTCAAAGAATTCATAAATATCATCAACAAATCATTCAACAAACTGGCGAATTTATTGATAACGACATTATCCAAACCTTTATCGACAAACTTCAATCAAGTCGACATATACTCTTTGCTGGACTAGGTAGCTCTGGTTTATCAGCGACTGAATTTTATTATCGTATGATTCGTATGGGGCTAAAAGGTAATGTTACTACCGATTCACATTTAATGAAAATATCGGCATCCCTACTATCTCAATCGGATATGTTTATTGCTATGTCAAATAGTGGTAATACTTCAGAATTAATTTCAGCAGCGGAAGTCGCCAAATCTCATGGTGCATATGTCGTTGCCATCACAAATTTCGAAGGTAGTAAACTTACAGATTGTGCAGATTTAGTACTTTTAACAACGGATCAATCGCGTAATACCGACCATCAATTTATCAACACACAAATTGCGACACTCTTTTTAATCGATATTGTGAGTTATCATTTATTAGAAAATACAAATCTGAGTCAAACTTATCAACATACTAAATCTATTATCCTAGACAACAAATAACTAGTAGTATATTCAAATCCACCTGCAACTGTAGACAATCATCGTGATTGTCCCAACAAGTTGCTAGGTGTTTTTTTATTTCAATACCAAAAACTTTTTTACATTTTTGAGATCTATACGTTCAAGCGTCTTCAATTTAATATGCCCGTGGCACATTGTTGGTTGATATAGTTTAGATTGGTCCTAGATAGAGTGTGATGTGTGGAACTAACAACAGCTCTCATCTCTCGTAACGGTTTCAAATTCTATTTTAGAATGACTCCTTCTTTCAACCATCATTGCAAACAGCCATATAATGCTGCATCATTTTTACTCTTAGTCGTTTGTATTGGTGCATAAACATAGTCTTTTGGTAAATAGTGTGCAACTTTCGGTTCGATATATTTAATGAGATTGTCTCCTTGTTCAGATATACCGCCACCAATTAATATAAGCCCTGGATCATACATGACTTGTATTTGGGCAATCCCTTCTGCTACATCTTCTGCCCACTCATTCAATATTTGTTTTGCAATATCATCACCTTCTTCAGCTGCTTCAAACAATACTGGCACATGTGTGCTTCTCGTAAATCCTCCGTCAATCATGCGCTTTTTCAATGCACTCGTTGCAGCACGTTGCTCAAACGTTGTATTTTCAGTTGGACGATACAATAAATATCCAACTTCATTTGCCTTATGAAGTTCACCATTATCAATATGACCTTGATTATTTTTGTACGCACCCCCAATGCCTGTACCAAGCGTCATACAAAAGATCCGTTCTGCTTGATATTGATGTAATTTCAATTCGCCTAGTAATGCAGCGTTTACATCATTTTTTACTTTGACATAAGGAGACAGGGATTTTAATAATCGCTTAAAATTAGTACCTTTATAATTCGGAATGGTTGGCCCTGCGTATACAATTTCGCCTTTTTGTTCATCAACAACGCCTGCTGATGAAATACCTATGACAGGTTGGATCAACTGATATTGCTTCATATACCCTGTTACAATCTCATATACTTTGTCAGTAATAAGCTCACTTTTATTGTCCGGCGTTGGTATTTGTTGATAGTCAAACATATTCAATTGCTTATCAATAACTGCCGATTTAATTTGAGTGCCTCCAATATCGATTGCGATGTAATACACCTTACTCACTCCATTTCTATTGATTTTGAAAAATATTTTCATTAATTATACATAAATATGACTACAATTTTCAAAAAGATATTGTTACATTTTATGATAGCGTTTACAATTATAGCTGTAAACTATATTATCAAATGATTTTTTGGAGGGACTTCATAATGAACAAAGATTTAAAAGGTTTATATGCAGCGTTACTCGTTCCTTTTGATGAAAATGGTCAAGTAAATGAACAAGGACTTAAACAAATTGCTCAAAATGCCATTGAAACTGAAGAATTAGACGGTCTTTATGTAAATGGTAGCTCAGGCGAAAACTTTTTATTAAATACAGAGCAGAAGAAGCAAGTTTTCAAGGTTGCCAAAGAGGCAGTTGGGGATAAGGTGAAATTGATTGCTCAAGTAGGTTCGTTAGATTTAAATGAAGCCATTGAACTTGGAAAATATGCCACAGAACTCGGTTATGATGCACTTTCTGCCGTAACACCATTCTACTATCCATTTACTTTTGAAGAAATTAGAGATTACTATTTCGATATTATCGAAGCAACACAGAACAATATGATTATTTATGCAATACCAGATTTAACAGGTGTGAATATTTCTATTGAACAATTCAGCGAGCTTTTTAATCACGAAAAAATTGTTGGTGTTAAATATACAGCGCCGAACTTCTTCCTACTCGAACGTATTAGAAAAGCATTCCCAGACAAATTAATCTTATCTGGCTTTGATGAAATGTTAGTTCAAGCTACGATTTCTGGTGTAGATGGTGCAATTGGTTCTACATATAACGTTAATGGTCGCCGCGCTAGAAAAATATTCGACTTAGCACGACAAGGTCAAATTCAAGAAGCTTACCAACTACAACATGATTCAAACGACATTATCGAAACAGTGTTATCAATGGGGATTTATCCAACATTGAAAGAAATATTACGTCACCGTGGCATTGATGCAGGATTACCGAAACGTCCATTCAAACCTTTTAACGAAGCACATCGACAAACATTAGATCACCTCATTGCAAAATACGATTTATAGACATCAAAGAATCAATACATTGTAAAGGGGATGTTGTCCATGAAAGAAGTTGGATTTGGCACACTGAACTGGGTTGCCGTTATCATTTATCTACTAGCTATGTTACTCATTGGCGTTTATTTTACCAAGCGTGCGAGCCAAAGTACGAATAGTTTCTTTACCGCAAGTGGTCGCTTGCCATCTTGGGTAGTTGGCTTTTCAATTTATGCCACTACATTAAGTGCAATTACGTTTATGTCTACACCAGAGAAAGCATTTTTAACAGATTGGTCATATATTGCAGGTAACATCGCTATCGTAGCAATTATTCCATTACTCATTTATTTCTATGTTCCATTCTTTAAAAAGTTAAAGGTAACATCTGCATATGAATATCTAGAAGCACGTTTCGGACCTAGCATTCGTGTCATTGGCTCTTTACTATTTGTAGTTTATCATCTAGGGCGTGTAGCAATCGTTATCTACTTACCAACATTAGCGATTACATCTGTATCAGACATGAACCCTTATATCGTTGCATCACTCGTTGGTTTACTATGTATTTTATATACATTTTTAGGTGGTTTCGAAGGTGTGGTTTGGAGTGATTTCATTCAAGGCGTCATTCTATTAGGCGGTGCTTTAGTTATCATCATTCTTGGTGTTATGAACATTAAAGGCGGTTTTGGCACTGTCTTTGCAGATGCGATTGAGCACAAAAAATTAATTAGTGCAGACAATTGGAAACTAAATACTGCAGCAGCTGCCATTCCAATTATTTTCCTAGGAAATATTTTTAATAATTTGTATCAATACACGGCGAGTCAAGACGTCGTGCAACGTTATCAAGCTTCTGATAGTTTAAAAGAAACAAATAAATCGTTATGGACAAATGGTATCCTAGCTTTAATTTCAGCACCCTTATTTTATGGTATGGGTACAATGTTGTATTCATTTTATGCACATGAAGCTGTTTTACCAAAAGGATTTAACACGTCATCTGTTGTGCCATATTTCATTTTGACTGAGATGCCACCATTTGTAGCAGGATTACTTATTGCAGCCATTTTCGCAGCTGCACAGTCTACCATTTCATCTAGTTTAAATTCTATATCTGCTTGTATTTCAATCGACATTAAGCAACGCTTCTTCGGAAAAGGTAGCGAGCGACACGAAGTTAACTTTGCTCGTTTGGTCATCATCATTGCAGGTATTTTCGGTTTTGGAATGTCACTATACTTAATTGCTTCTAATTCAAATGACTTATGGGATTTATTCTTGTTTGTGACTGGATTATTCGGCGTTCCATTGGCTGGTGTATTTGCAGTTGGTATTTTCACTAAACGTACGAATACATTCGGTGTTATTTGTGGATTAATATTGGGTATCATCTTTGCTTACGTCTATAATGGTGTTGGCAAAGGTAACTCACCTTTCTATGTATCTACCATTTCATTTACAGTTGCTTTTGTCTTTGCTTATATACTTAGCTTCATTGTCCCTTCAAAACATAAAAAAGATATAACGGGATTAACAATTTTTGAAAAAGATAAACCATCAACATACATTTCAAAAACGGCTACGAAAAAGTAGATTGTTATGATAAAACCCCATCACTAAGTTATAATGCGCTGTTGCGCCAACTTGGTGATGGAGTTTTGATGTTGCCATGAATTTAATTTAGATACTTCGATTAATTTACAATACTAGGCCAATGATTGATCCTGAAATGATTGAAGCTAGAGTTGAACCAAGTAACAGTCTCATTGCAAAGGATGCAACTTTCTCTCCTTGTTCATCACTAATGCCTTTAATTGAACCTACGATGATACCAACCGTACCAAAATTAGCGAAGCTTACTAAGTAAACTGAAATGATACCTTGTGTTCGAGCAGATACATCACCCAGGACATTTTTAAAATCAAGCATTGCTACAAACTCATTTGTAATTAATTTAGTCGCCATTAAAGAGCCAGCTGGAACAGCTTCGCTCCATGGAATCCCCATTAAGAATGCGATTGGTGCAAACACATAGCCAATAAGCTGTTTAAAGTTCAAACCAACACTACCAAACATGATATTAATTGCTTCCATTAATGAAATAAATGCTAACAACATTACGGCTACTACAACAGCGATTTTAAACCCATCCATCGCACTATCACCAATCATTTGGAAAAAGGCAACTTTCTTAGGTTTTCCTGTTTTTCCATTCAATGTTTTAGTTTCTGTGGATTTCGTTAAGTTATTAATTTCAACATCAGTATCATCAGATTTATAGGGATTGATTACACTGGCGATGATAAGCGCACTAAAAATATTTAACATTACTGCTGTAACTACGAACTTAGGCTCAATCATCTGCATATATGAACCCAACATTGCCATACTAACAGCACTCATACCAGATGTCGCAATTGTATATAATTTTGCTCTAGACAACTTTGGTATAATATCTTTTATAGTTAAATATACTTCTGGCTAACCGAATATTGCTGTTGAAATAGCAAAGTAACTTTCTAAGCGCCCCATTCTAGTTATTTTATTAATAGCGATACCTACATATTTGATAATAAATGGTAATACCTTAATATAATTAAAAATGCCTATTAATACAGAAATGAACACTAATGGCAGCAACACATTTAAAAAAAATGTAAAGCCATTTTTATTTTGTATATCTCCAAAAACAAAGTTTATACCTGCTTTACTAACATTTATTAACCCTTCAAAAAATGAACCTAATGCAGTTAAGATTGTTAAACCAATCGTTGTGTTCATCATAAATAACACAATCAACACTTGAATAAATATCATTATTAACGTCTTTTTGAAGTCTATGTTTTTACGATCAAAACTGAATAAAAACGCAACAAATAGTGCAAATGCTATCCCTGTGATAGCGAATAAAATATTCATGTATCATCACCTACAACAATTTATTAACAGCGACAGCAATTTTAGCACCCAACGCCGCATTGTTTTCAACAAGTTTTATATTTGCTGCTAAACTTTTACCATTCGTTTTTTCTACAATTTTCCCTAACAAGAACGGTGTGGCGTCCTTACCTTTAATACCTTGATTTTCGGCTTCAACAACAGCTTCATTTATGATTGCCTCAATATATGCTTTTGATAAGGCATGCTCATATGGAATTGGATTAGCAACAACAATACCACCTTCAAGATTTAACTGCTGTTTTGTTAAATGAATGTCAGCAAGTCGTTCTGGCGTTTCAACCGAACTTGTTAACTTAACACCGCTTTCGCGAGTGAAGAATGCTGGCAATTCATTCGTTTGATATCCAATAACTGGAACGCCTTTTGTTTCTAAATACTCCATTGTCTTAGGTAAGTCTAAAATTGATTTGGCACCTGCACAGATAACAGTGACATTTGTTTTAGACAATTCTTCTAAGTCTGCTGAAATGTCCATCGTATGTTCTGCACCTTTATGGACACCACCAATACCTCCAGTAACAAAAAATTGAATACCAGCCATTGCAGCACATATCATCGTCGTCGCTACAGTAGTAGCACCAATACGCTTCATCGCAACAATTTCTGCTAAATCCCTTCTAGACACTTTAGCAACGTCTTTATTAGTTGCAAGTATTTCTAAATCTTCACTTTCTAAACCAATTTTAATTTTGCCATCTATAATGGCTATGGTTGCTGGAATGGCACCATTATTCCTGATAATTTGCTCTACTGTTGTTGCCATTTCAACATTTTGTGGGTACGGCATACCATGCGATATAATTGTTGATTCTAATGCTACAATCGGTTGATTGTTCTCCCGTGCTTGCTGAACTTCTCGAGAATACTCAATATACTTTTGTAAATTTGCCATTTTTATAATCCTCCATATCGTGATAAAGTTGCTGTTGATCTAGGTTTTGCCTAACTGTATATTTCGTTTCTATCGTTTTCTTTGCGTTAACCATACCAGCAATTAATATATCTTCAGTAGACATCCCATTTAACCAGCTATACACTACTGCAGCACAGAATGAATCACCTGCACCTGTAACATCTTTCACACTATTTGATGGCATAACTGACTTGATGATTTCTTCCTCACCACTTCGATAAATGAGTTCTTTCACGCCATTTGTCACAATAACATTTTTAACACCTAAATCATTCCAGCGTTTAGCAGCTATTTTTAAATCATCAGTAGATTCTATTTTTAAATTTAAGTATGTTTCTGTTTCATCTTTATTCGTGATAATCCAATCAATAGCATGTAATGAATCAGGCATATTTTTCATTTTTGGGGAAGAAACCGTGGTGATAACTAATTTGATTTGATGTTTCGTGGTATAGGCACATAAGAAGTTTAATGCCTCTTTGCCTAAATTCAAATCGACAATAATGCACTTAGCCTTTTTCAATAAGTGTGAACGCTTAATTAAAAATTCAGGCGTAATGTAGTCAAACACTTCCATATCTGCTAAGCCATATGTCATGTCGCCTTCTTTACTAATTAAAGCTGTATATGAACCTGTACTCGCATTTTCAAATTGTTGAACATGATCCAAATTCATAAATGGTGTGGACAATCGTTTAATCATTTCCCATTCACTATCTTGTCCACTAGCAGATAAAAAAGCGACCGTTTCGCCAAGCCTACCTAAGTTCTCAGCAATATTTCTTGCTACGCCACCAATAGAACGTGTTGACGTTACAGGATTTGATGTTTCTGCAACTAAATCTTTATGCACATAAAACTTACGATCTACATTCGCTGCGCCAATACAAACAATAGGATAATCTTCATTTAAAACATATGCCTTTCCCATAACATATTCCTTTTGTATTAATCCTGAAATAATGTTTGCTACGCTGGGTCTAGATAATCCAATTGCCTCAGCAAGTTCACGTTGTGAAATAAACGGATTATCTTTAATTCTTTTTAAAATTTCTTTCTCAGAATCGCTCATAACATCCCTCCTCATATTGACTTAAAATACTTGAATCAGTGAATTTACAAAAATATCGTAGCATGCAGTTATTTCCGTTGTAAACGCTTACATTTACCGTTATATTAATGATATTTGTTTATAAAATACGCATAATTTCGTAAAAAGTAAGTTCATTCCATCGCGTAAAAGGCACCTGAGAAAATGATAAATGTTTATACAGTATGATATTTGTCGACTATAAATTATGACATTTTTATGTCTTATATTTTTCTATAAAAAAACGTGACTCATTATCGACTGTTACATCGACTGAATCACGTTACTATGTTTTATTTGTTTTTACTATTCAATATGATGATGCTATGCGTCTACTGCACCTCGATTAATCATGTCTTGCTTAGTAACAATTGGATATTTTTTAAATACAATTGAACCAAGATAACCTGCAAGCGTACCTACAATCGCCATTACTACACCATAAATCACAATTGTCGTCGGATGATTAAATCCAAACATAACTAAAAATCCTGCAATCGGTGTAGCTGTACCTGTCGCATCGTTAATTAAACCTGACATAGCAATAATTAAACCAGCAATCGCACCACCAAAGAAATTTGTAATATAGATTGGAATTGGATTGGCTGATACAATATCTGCTTGTGATAAAGGTTCAATACTTACTGCAATCGTAGACTTACGATCACCTAATTTTAAGCGATGGAATAGCGTCCCATTCATAAATGCCGAACTAAATGCTGCCATGGCACCAATAGCCATAGGTACACCCGTTAAACCTAATAATGCTGTCAATGCCATTGAACTCAATGGCGCTGTGCCGACAACCGTGATAATACCACCTAAAATGATACCCATGATAATTGGATTCGTATTCGTACTACTTTGGATAATATCACCAATTCTAATCAATGTACTATTCACTACTGGCGTTAATAATACTGCAATAAGACGAGCTAATGGCGCTAAGATGACAATCGATCCAATTAAGTCGACACCATCCGGCACATATTTCTCTGTATATTTCATCACATATCCAATCATATAACCCGCAAAGAAACCTGGTAATAAATCCATACCACCGCACGCGGCTGCTATAACTAATGCATATACTGGTGACACACCGATAGCTAATGCTGTTAATCCAGCGGCAGCGACACCACCTAGACTTCCCGCAGCATCCCCTAGCTCTCCTAAAAATTTAATACCAAATACTTCGCCACCAACATATTTATTAAATGCTTCCACTAAAAATGTTGCAATCGCTGCATTTGCCAATGCGCCCATAGCACGCATACCATTAGGCGCTTTATATGTAAATAATGTAAAAATGACTAAGACTAAAAATAAAAATAAAGTACCTATTAATAAATCCATTAAGCATGACCCCCATTATGATTATTTATATTCAATCCCCATAGTCAAATATTGAATACTTAGAGGCCATTTTACTACAAAAAATATTATATTTCACGGAATATTTCTAATTTTCGATAATAATTATTATTAATTGAATGTGAAAGTTTATTCAAATAATACATGGATATAAAAATACCGGCACACAATGTGCCGGCTTGATAAATTATTCTACTGTTTCATTTTCAAGATTAAGAACGCCATCTTTCATATGATACGAACGGTCACAATATGCCTTAAGCCTTTCATCATGTGTAACGATAATACACGCTTTTTCTCTTTGTTTGGCTTGGTCACGCAGAATTTTAATAACCTCAATTGCATTTTCAGTATCTAACGATGCAGTGGGTTCATCCGCAAGTATAATAGAAGGATTTGTATACAATGCTTTCGCAATTGCAACACGCTGTTTCTGACCACCTGAAATTTCTGACGGTAATTTATTGAGTAAAGAATTTAACCCTAATTGCTTCATAAGTTGCTCATAGTCCTCGTTCGACATGACATTCTTATTTTTCTTTTTCAGTAAGGTAAATTGCTGCTTTACCGTTAAAAATGGCACAAGATTGGTCGCCTGTAATATAAACCCTATCTCAGACATTCTTACCTTCGCTAATGCTTTTTGCTTCATTTCCGTAATATCTTGATTATTAATTAAAATATTACCAGATGTCGGCGTTTGTAAAGCACCTGCCATAGTTAAAAATGTACTTTTACCAGACCCAGAAGGTCCAACTAATGCTACAATATCACCTTTATTTATTTCAAAGTTTGTATTTTTAACCGCTTCAATTGTACGATTACCATCTTTAAATGACTTCATTACATTTTCAAATTTCAACATTCGCTACACCTCCTATCCAATCGCCTTTAACGGATCTATTTTTCTAATCGTTAAAATGGAGAATAAACTTCCTAATACGGAGACAATCATTAACACAACTGCAAATACGAGTAATGTTAGTACATCAAATTTGACCGGTACTGCATCAGGTAAAAATGCACCTGTAATGCCTGTGAATAGTAATCCCAATGCCGTACCGAATAGTGCTAATATGACCGTCTGCGAAATTACCACATTCGCCAAATAGCCATTCGTAAATCCTTGAGCTTTTAATATGCCAAATAAACTCGTCTTTTGTAATGTCATGACATATAGGAAAATACCAATCACTGTTGCTGAAATGACAAATAAGAACGAAATCATAAAGTTTAATGTTAAGTTTTGCGGTTTGTAACCTGGTAAATTTTCAATAAAGTCATTAATACTTACTGCTTCAAGTTTTTGATTTAATTTTTTGTCTTTCCAATTTGCATCACGTACAACAACTGCATTGATTTTATCGCCACTTAATCGAGGATTAATTTTAGCTATGGTAGCATCATTCGTAAAAATGACTGGTGATGCATTATACTTTGCACTTTCTGTAAAACCTACAATATGCAATTTTTCATCAGATTGAGATAGTGTTAATGTGTCACCAATCTTAAACCCTTTATTTTTAAGTGTTTCATCTGCTAACACTTCATTATCTTTAGTTGCTTTATGCCCATCGATTAGACTCGGAACTATAAACGACGACTTTTCAACGCCGAACACTAAGACATTGTCTTTTTGATGACCATTAGAAACAATTTCCCCTGTTTGCTTCAATGTAGCTTGTTTCTTGTATTTATTTTCAATATCTTTCTTATTAAAAATAGATTGTTGCACAGTTTGATTAGCATCCTTATTTAACACAATGGCATTCGCATGCCACTTATCAATACCTTCTTTATTCATATTAATTAAACCATTAGCTAATCCCGACAATAGAAAAAGTAAGTAACTTATCATTGCCAACACACCAATAATCAGTCCAAACTTCAATTTGTTGCGCCGTATTTCATTCCAAGCTAAAAACATGGATTCCTCTCCCTACTACTATGATTTAAACATTATTTATATTCTTAGATGCGCGTACGCCAAGTTGCGCTATGTAATGTTATATATACACTTATTGTTCATTATACCCGAACTTTTATTATTAAAAGCAAATTTATGGAAAATGCAATTAGTTGCCTATTGCTTTTGTACTGTACATTTAAAATTAAGGAACAATTTAAAAACGCCTACATATACCTATAAGTACATGTAGACGTCCAATTCATATGTTAATTAACTTCGCCTGTTTTAGGATCGAATTGTTTAATAGAATTTTTACGTAATTTATCTTTTGTTTTATCACTAGCTTTATAGTTATTGTTATAAATTGTAGCTTCCCAACTACCATACATTGGGTTAGGGAAAATAATATATTTCTTACCAAAATCATCTTTATGTTTTTCGATTAAAGCTTCACGAGATTCAGCTGTTGCTTCTTTTGGATCTGTAAAGTCTAATAAATTGTCTCCAAATAGCATGACAAGTTTATGATCTTTTTGAACCTTTTGTCTGCGTGATTCTTTACTCTTATCATCTTTACCTTTTAGTAAAATATGACTCTTCTTAGCTTGAGGGATACCTTGTTGTTTTAAGTTCTTTTGTGTTGCCTTTAAATCTTTCTCTTTATCTCTATCAGAAATATAGTAGATATCGACACCTTTTTCATCAGCATATTTCAAGAATTCTTTTGCGCCATAAACAGGCTTAGCTTTAGCAGCTTGTACCCATTCATGCCAACCTTCTGGGAAAGGTTTATTATGTATTGATGCATAGCCTTGATACGGAGAATTATCTAAAACTGTTTCATCTAAATCTAATGCAATTGCTAATTTATGCTTACCTTTATTCTTTTTAATTTCTTTATCTAGTTGAACTTTCGCACTGTTATAACCTTGCAAATATAAAGCTTTTGCTTCAGCTGAATTTTGGTACCAAGAAACTGCCATAATATTCTGATTTCCAAGATTCACTTTTTGTGAAGCCGGCATTGAAGCTTGTTGCGTTTGTTGAACTTCAGCAGAACTTTTGGCAATCGCTGTAGAATTTGTCGTTTGTGGTGCTGAAACTGTAACCGCTACCGATAATGATGCTATTGCAATATACTTTGAAATTTTATTCATCCTATCACCTCATGATTAATATTTAAAATACAGTTAAAATTATAAATGTATTTATTTAACTTTGCTATACTATGCAAAGATATTTAATATAATTTCTTGAAAAGCTAACAAATATGTGAACATTTCATATAAGCATGATTTAATTGGAGACCTATAACATGAGAGAGATTTGTGATTTATCACGTAATAAACTTTAATTCATTTGAGTGACTAGGCCTTCCTATCAGACATATTCACTCATCCACGTATCATTATGTGTACAGTGTGCTATCTCTTATTTATCTATTGGAACAACCATAAACTCATCCATAGTTTACCTTTTATAAATAGCAGTCCTCACTCATACAATTTCTCATAAAAATCACAACGCTCCAACGTATTTCCAACTTACTTTCACCTATTTTAATTCATAAAAACGACACTTTAATTGTCATTATCCAATAACGCCAAGTTATTATTATTGCAATCTTTTTTATAAAATAATAGAATCATAGTATTGTGATTTAAAGATAAAGTAAGAACGTTTTTATTTTTCAGATTTTTTAAATTATTATGAATATCTAGTTTTAGGAAGGAAATTACATTGAAAAAACAAGTTATTATTTCGGGCCTCATGTTATTTTCACTCTTTTTTGGAGCCGGAAATTTAATATTCCCGCCCATGCTTGGCCATACAGCGGGTCAAAATATGTGGATTGGTATGCTAGGCTTTGCCCTTACAGGCATATTACTCCCATTTATTACTGTTATTGTTGTTGCATTTTATGATGAAGGTGTTGAAAGTGTAGGTAATCGTATACACCCATGGTTCGGATTTATTTTTGCTGTCGTGATTTACATGTCTATCGGAGCATTTTACGGTATTCCACGTGCTGCAAATGTCGCGTACGAAATTGGTACAAGACACATTTTACCTGTGCATAACCAATGGACTTTAATTATATTCGCAGCAATCTTTTTTGCCATCGTTTACTGGATTAGTTTAAATCCATCGAAAATCGTTGATAATTTAGGTAAATTATTAACACCGTTATTACTATTAATGGTCGCTCTATTAAGTATTGCTGTCATTTTCAACCCTGAATCTGCACTAAGTGCACCTAAGGATAAATATATAACACATCCTTTCATTTCAGGAAGTTTGGAAGGCTATTTTACAATGGACCTTGTTGCTGCGTTAGCTTTTTCCGTAGTCATTGTCAATGGCTATAAGTTTAAAGGGCTCACAGATCGCATGAAAATTTTAAAATATGTCTGCTTTTCAGGTCTTATTGCAGCCATATTACTTGGAATGATTTACTTTGCACTTGCATACGTTGGGGCATCAACAGCTCCAGGAAACTTTAAAGATGGTACAGATATATTGACGTACAACTCATTACGAGTGTTTGGTTCATTTGGCAACATAGTATTTGGTATGACAGTGATACTTGCATGTTTAACAACATGTATAGGACTCGTCAATGCTTGCGCCACATTTACTAAGAAACACGTACCTAAGTTTTCTTATAAAATATTCGCACTTATTTTCTCTATCATAGGGTTCTTATTTACAACACTTGGTTTAGAAATGATTTTAAAAATTGCTGTCCCATTGCTGACATTAATATATCCTGTATCAATCGCACTTGTGCTCATATCATTTGCTAACATGTTTAGCACATTCAGATTCAGTTGGGCATATCGACTCGCAACTATTATTACATTGATTATTTCAATTTTACAAATACTAAATAGTTTCAACTTATTACACGGTGTTATTTTGAAATGGTTTATGATGTTACCTTTAGCAGATATCGATTTAGCTTGGCTTGTACCATTCATGCTCTTTGCTATTATCGGTTTCATAATCGATGTATTGATACGCCGCCCGAAACAAACGACAACTTAATAAATGCTCACTGCCTAGTAATGATTGCCCCCTCGTTACTAGGCTTTTTTATATGAAAATCTGTATTTATTCATTGATACTAACTGACGATTAATTATTTTAAAATAAATGATTTGTTAAAAAATCCTAGCTGTTATTCAAAAATATTAGTTTTTAAAATTAATTTTGTGAAATTATTCACAAATAAGGCGATTCATAGTATACTCTGATTAACAAATGAAAAGTGAGGATGTCATTGTGAAGGAGAAACATATTAAATGGGATAAGATTTTTTATGGGGACGACTGGGTAAATAACGTAGTCGAAACAATAAGAACAAAAGATATATTACAAAGCGTTTATTTAAAACGTTATTTATTACGCGCGATGATGGCAGGATTTATTATCGGGATTATTACGGTCTTCGTATTATCAGTTAAAGCAACACACGAACCAGATTTACCGCCAGGCATTGTGAATATGGCCAGTGCCATTACATTCAGCTTTGCGTTAGTACTCATTTTATTTACAAACTCCGAACTACTAACCAGTAACTTCATGTACTTTACTGTAGGCCTGTATTATAAAGTAATTAAACCGACTAGAGTATTGAAAATATTTTTATTGTGCTTTGCAGGAAATATTTTAGGTGCTGCTATTTTATTTAGTTTCATGCGTTTTTCAAATGTAATGACGCCAGATATGTTAAATCAGTTATCAGCAGTTATTGAGCATAAAACGTTGTCTACTGGTTTTGTAAGTATATTAATGAAAGCGATATTCGCCAATTTCTTTATCAATATTTCATTAGTTATTGCCATGCAAATTGACGATGTACTCGCAAAAATGTTTGTCATGATGTTCGGAGTTACCATATTCGCCTTTATGGGTTATGAACACGTAGTTTACAACAGTTGCTTATTTATGGGAGGCTTAATTTATCAAGTTGATACATTGCACTTCATACCAGCTATTTCGAATATCGCTGCGGCTTTTATCGGCAACTATATTGGAGGCGGACTCATTATAGGTTTATTCTATGCTTACTTGAATGATCATCATCAATTTTATAAAAATAATTAACTCTATTTGAACAATGCGTTAGTCGATGCCTTTAATATTTAGAAGTGCATTGTCTAACGTATTTTTTAAAAGCTCGTCAATGGTTTTTGTCCGATGCCATGAGCATTATCAAATACAAAGTGCTCTCTTAAAAGCAGCTATTGACTGAACATCTACTTCTAAGAGAGCACTTTATTTAATTGGTTAATTTGTTAAAAACTACCAGAAATATAATTACTTAAGAAATCTTGAAATTTCAATATATGATATTTATGATAAGTCGCTTATTTCATCTTTAGGCTTGTTATTAGTAAGGAGTTTAATACCACTGACTAACCATAAAGCAAATGTAATTATGTTACCACTTATTACAGCTCCAATAATCAACAATATACCACTCATTTTTTTGTTTTTAGATGCTTTAAACATACCGATTGCACCTAAAATAATTGAAATGATTCCAAATATGAATAGGAATAAGAATAATACAGTGAAAATTGCTGCTGCTGTTTCTGCATCAACTGGGTCAACCTCACCATTAACTGTTGTTGACACATCTGTAGTCATTGCCCCTGATGCTGCTAAAACCATAAATAGTAAACTAAATATAGTTGCTAAACCTTGAACTGAAATACCTATTATTGTCATTATTTTGATCGATTTTTCCATTGTCTTACTCCTTTATTATTATTTACAAACTTACGTTTGTGTTCTTATATATAAATATTTAAATTTATATCGTGTTTATTGTGAAAATTATTGTCGCTAAAGTTCATTTATTTTTGAAAATGGTTAAAAGTTTTAAAGAAAGCATACGTTAATTTTTTTCCACTTCTACATTTTCATCTTCATAATCTGCTTTATGGTCTTTCATATACTTAATTGGGTCTATTTCTCTATTGATCTCTGCCTTACCATCTTTTATTTCATATGCGAAATAATACATTTTTTCACGATCTTTATACAATTGAATACCAATAACAATGACTTTACCATCTTTATAAACATGTGTATTACTGTCTTCTTGTTTAATGTCTGTTTTAATAGTGTTTTGTACTTTCGAGGCAATTTTATTCATTTGATTCTGTTCTTTGTACACTTTATCAATATCTTTTTGATACTTTTCACCTTTATTAGAACAACCTGCTAATACAATAGCTAACATTAAAAATACTACCAATATTCTTTTCATCATTTTTCTCCTTAGATGGCTGTCATTTTCCACACACTACAATACTGATAATATGCTTTATCATTGTAATGTTTGAACAATGTTTAACCAATTGTTATAAACTTAAAATTCGTTTAAATGTTTGAC
>OKEG01000061.1_pt1 | contig 72327 bp, 58 predicted proteins | sample 1614111 | NCBI WGS metagenome assembly OKEG01 (sample SAMN04436907, study PRJEB24849) | human gut metagenome | biome: human gut; feature: NICU; material: stool | host: Homo sapiens | place: USA: Saint Louis, MO | collected 2012-04-09 | reverse complement strand
ATATTGTCATTATTGATGTATATTTCAAGTTTATTAGGAATGGATTATTATCAGTTCACTTTTTTTAAAGTGTTAACATTTTTACCAATAATAATTTATGTAGATAAAAATATTTCTAACAGGAATAATATATTTTCATATTTATTTCTTTTTTCTTTTATATCGCCACCAATGATTGGGACACTTATTTTTTTGGCAAGGCAATCATTAAGTTTAGAGTTTTTCTTGTTGCTATCATTGATTCATGGATTTCGTAAAAAAATACCTATTCTCATAATTATGTTTTTTACGCATATGGGATCTATTATATGGATGCCAATATTTTTGTGGCATAAAAGAATAGTAGCAATACTTAATTCAAAGTTATTTTGGGTGATAAGTCTTTTTATTTTAGTCGTTTCAATATTTACTGGCATGGATTTGACGAAAACATTAATTCAATACTTATCAACTCTAAACAATTTACCAAGTTTTCTAATGGCTAACTTAGCAAGAAAAAGAGATTTTTATGTCATACACGAAGAAACAGATTTTGATACTCTTTCTATACTGAATACTTTTTTTGCGATTTTACCTGTGTTAATTTATATAATCATGGTAAAAACAAAAGAGATCGAGCATTACACAATTGAATGTCTATGCGCACTTTATGGATTATCTTTTTTTCTATTTGCATTGTTTTATAATAATCAGATCTTTGCGACGCGAGTAGGTTTTGTGGCATATTTTTTTGGCGTGCAATATTTGTTTTTATTTTTGTTGTTAGCCTATTTAAATAAACGAAATTTTCTAAATGGAAGATGACAATACTTTTTTTATGATGCTGCTATGATAAGGTGATGCTGTGCAGATATATATTCTATCCAGAAAAAAAGATATCAAACGTAGGGAATCAATAGAAAAACAGTTAAGTAGAATTAAATCAACATATTCCTTCTTCGATGCAATTGAACCAGAGCAATTGCCAGAAAGTGTTAAAACTAATTGCTCACCACTCACATTGGGAGAAAGATCTTGTGCCTATAGTCATGTCAGAATTAGCCATGAAATATATAATAGCCAAGCACCCTATTCAATAGTCATGGAAGATGATGCCGAAATACATGAAAATCTAGATGGAAAAGCAGAAACTTTGTCAAGACTACACGAGTTTTTTGATGTAATTATATTAGGATACTCAAAAGTTGCTTTCAATAAGCGTAGGCAAATGCAATTCATTCGCCCTGTATTAAAACTAAACGTTAATAAATGTGCAGTTGCCTATCCATATAAACAATGGAAATGTGGAACGGTATGTTATTCGATTTCACATAAAGGTGCTCTAAAACTAAAAAAAATAAACATGGAGGCAGCAAAAACAGCAGATGATTGGGATTTTTTTGAAAAATCAGGCCTAATAATAGGCCATTATCTTCCTATATTTGTAACCGAAAACTATACAAGCTTTGGAAGTGCTCTTGAACAAGATAGAAATACTTATAAAAATAGAAAGTATTTTTTAAGATATATGGCTGGTATTTTAAGGCATGCTTTTTTACCTCTGCGATATATACAGTTCTTGAAGATGAAAGTTTCACATAAATAATATTATACCCCTAAAGTAATCTTATTTTTAATAATCACATCTTAGAGTTGGAACGAAAATGAATGTAATATTACCAGTTATAATGGCAGGTGGGACAGGAAGTCGGCTATGGCCTTTATCGCGCGAATTATTTCCAAAACAATTCCTCCGCCTTAGCAGTAATAACTCAATGCTTCAAGAAACAATAAACAGACTTAATGGCCTGGATATAGTTGATGCAATGCTTATTTGTAATGAACAACATCGATTTCTAGCAGCAGAGCAGCTTAGACAGATAGATCAACTTTCAAATAATATAATTCTAGAACCAGTAGGAAGAAATACGGCTCCGGCTATTGCTTTAGCGGCCTTAAAGGCTGTTAACGAAGGAGAAGATCCAATTTTATTAGTACTGGCAGCAGATCATGTTATTGAAGATATAGAAAAATTTCATGCTGCAATAATTAAAGCCACTAAATATGCGGCCGATGGCAAACTTGTTACATTTGGCATTGTAGCAACAGGACCCGAGACAGGTTATGGCTATATTCAAAGAGGAAATGCTGATAAAGCAGGGGAAGATGCATTTCCTGTTCAGCGCTTTGTAGAAAAACCGGATTTGCAAACCGCTGAAGAATATATTAATTCAGGGGAATATTATTGGAATAGTGGCATGTTTGTCTTTAGAGCAAGTCGTTACCTTGAAGAACTAGCTCAATTTCGACCAGACATTTTGGAAGCATGTAGAAAATCAATGGCTTCTGTTGATATGGATGCAATACAAAATTTTATAAGAATCGATGAAAACGAATTTATTAAATGTCCGGATGAGTCAATTGACTATGCGGTAATGGAAAAAACTAAAGATGCCATTGTTATTCCTTTAGATGCTGGATGGAATGATGTTGGCTCATGGTCAGCTCTTTGGGATATTGACAAAAAGGATACCGCTAATAACGTCATTTCAGGTGATGTTTATATTCACAACACCACTAATTGTTATATTAATACTGAAGATACCATAGTAGCTGCAATCGGAGTTAAGAATCTTATAATTGTAAATACGAAGGATGCATTACTAGTCATTGATAAAAATAATGTGCAAGATGTTAAAAAGGTAGTTCAATATCTGAAAACGGAAGAACGCAGGGAGTATCGACTGCACCGTGAATCATATCGACCTTGGGGGCGACATGATGAAGTTGTTAATACTCCTCGATATCACATAAATAAATTGACAGTGAAGCCCGGTGGGAAATTTTCATTGCAAAAACATTTGCACCGTGCAGAGCATTGGGTAGTTCTTTCAGGCACAGCAGAAGTAACTCTCGGTGATAAAGTTTTTTTACTTACAGAGAATCAATCAACATTTATTCCAATAGGTGTAAATCATATGTTGGAAAATCCTGGCAAGATACCTTTAGAGCTTCTTGAAATAGAATCAGGCTCCTATTTGGGAGAGGATGATATAATCCGTATTAAAGATCACTATGGCCATTTTTAATTGAAAGGAAACTATTATGGAATCAATATTAAAGTGTTTTAAAGCTTACGATATTCGTGGAAGACTTGGTGATGAATTAAATGAAGATATTGCCTATCGTATCGGACGCGCGTATGGTGAGTTTTTGAAACCAAAAACAATGGTGGTCGGAGGTGATGTACGTTTGACAAGTGAATCTCTTAAACAAGCACTTGCAAATGGATTAAGAGATTCCGGTACTAATGTTATTGATATTGGTTTGTCTGGCACTGAGGAAATATATTTTGCAACCTCTTATCTGAATGTTGATGGTGGAATTGAAGTCACAGCTAGCCATAATCCAATGGATTATAACGGAATGAAGTTAGTTAGAGAGAATTCAAAACCAATCAGTGGAGATACAGGTTTACATGATATCAAAACCTTAGCAGAAAGAAATCAATTTTCAAGAGTTCAACCCTCCCTAAGAGGAGCGTATGAGCAGGTCTCAATACTAGATGCTTATGTTGATAAAGTTCTAAGCTATATTGATTTCAGTAACTTTAGTAGACCTATGCGGCTAGTAGTTAATTCAGGGAATGGGGCTGCTGGTCATGTAATTGATGCCATCGAAGCGCGCTTTAAAGCTGCTAATGTTAAAATCGAGTTTGTAAAGGTACACCATACTCCTGACGGCCATTTCCCTAATGGAATACCTAACCCTTTACTTCCAGAATGCCGTCAGGATACAACTGATGCTGTAATATCCTCTCAGGCAGATATGGGGATTGCATTTGATGGTGATTTTGATAGATGTTTTCTTTTTGATAATGAAGGTCAATTCATCGAGGGATACTATATCGTTGGACTCTTAGCTGCGGCATTTCTTGAAAAAAACCCGGGTGCTAAAATAATTCACGATCCTAGGTTAAGTTGGAATACCATAGACATTGTAAAAGATGCCGGGGGTATACCTGTTATGTCAAAAACAGGTCATGCCTTCATTAAAGAGAGAATGAGACTCGAGGATGCGGTCTATGGTGGTGAAATGAGTGCCCATCATTATTTTCGTGACTTTTACTACTGTGATAGCGGTATGATCCCATGGCTGCTAGTTGCTGAATTACTATGTGTTAAAAACAAGAGTCTTAATGAATTGGTAGGTGAAAGGATCGTAGCATATCCGGCTTCTGGAGAAATAAATAGTTCATTAGCTAATCCACAGAAAGCTATTGATAGAGTGCTCGAAAAGTTTCAGTCAACAGCATTAAATATTGATTATACTGATGGCATTAGTGTTGAATTTGATGATTGGCGTTTTAACTTAAGAAGTTCAAATACAGAACCTGTTGTGCGCTTAAATGTTGAGTCTAAAAATAATCAATTGCTAATGAAACATAAAACTGATGAAATATTAAATATTCTACGTTCATGATATATGGTCAGGATGGGTGAAAATTAATTAAAACTCATCCTGTATTTGCGTTTTTTAGAAGTAGCACGAAGGTCTTAGTATGCGGAATATAGATATTGGAATAATAGCTGATTGGCTTGTCACTTATGCTGGCTCTGAAAAAGTAATTAAGGAATTTATCGAGATTTACCCTGACGCTGAGCTATATTCTGTAGTAGATTTTTTATCAGACAAAGATCGTGAACTTTTCAAAGGGAAAAAGGCAAAAACGACATACATTCAAAAATTTCCGAAGGCGAAAACTAAGTATCAAAAATATTTACCCTTGATGCCAATGGCGATTGAGCAACTTGATGTGTCTCAGCATGACATCGTGCTTTCAAGTAGCCATGCCGTCTCTAAAGGGGTCATCACAGGTCCTGATCAATTGCATATATGTTATGTGCATTCCCCGATTCGTTACGCGTGGGATCTTCAGCATCAGTATTTAAGAGAAGCTGGATTAGATAAGGGAACTAAGGGATTGATTGCTAGATGGTTGTTACACAAAATTCGTCTTTGGGACTACCGCACAGCGAATGGCGTTGATCATTTTATAGCAAATTCACATTTTATTGCACGAAGAATCAATAAGGTGTATGGCCGCAAGGCGGATGTGATTTATCCTCCTGTTGATGTCGAGAGATTTTCGTTATGTGACCAAAAGGAAGATTACTATTTTACAGCATCCCGAATGGTACCTTACAAAAAGATGGATTTGATTGTAGAAGCTTTCAGTCGCATGCCTAATAAAAAATTAATTGTCATTGGCGATGGTTCAGAAATGATAAAAATAAAAGCGAAAGCAACCGAAAATATTGAGATCCTTGGGTATCAGCCAAATTCAGTTATGGAAGAACATATGAAAAGAGCAAAAGCGTTTATCTTTGCAGCTGAAGAGGATTTTGGCATTACTCCTGTTGAAGCGCAAGCCTGTGGTACACCTGTTATTGCATTCGGAAAGGGAGGAGCTCTAGAAACTGTAAGGCCATATGGTGTTGATAAACCCACGGGTTTATTTTTCGATAAACAAGATGTTACATCATTAATTGATGCAATATCAGAATTCGAATTAAAAAGTGATATGTTTACACCTGAAAATTGTAGGGAAAACGCCTTGCGTTTTTCCGTTGATAGATTCCGATACGAAATTGAGAATTATGTAAATATGAAATGGAATCTATTTCAAGAACGAAAGAAAATTGTATATTAAATTGACAGTTTTTTTTGCGTCTATCCAAAATTATACTTACGGATAAATAGGAATTGGTTTTAATTTTGGTTCTAATTATTTATCCATAAATAATTGATTTATAATAATTCATTCATGAAAGTAGATGAAAATGTTTGGTGAGGACTTATGAGTCGTCTGGCTAGAAATTTTTGGACCAGTTTAGCACTGGCATTATCTGATTTTATTGGCTTTACTATAGCGATGTATATCGCAATGGTCGCCGTAAAAGTATTTATAACCAACGGTGAACAGTTAGTTATCGATGCCCACGTTAATGACTGGATGGTTTTTCATATCTGTCTGGGGCTTTGCTGTGTAGCTTGGTATTCAATACGACTTCGACATTATTTTTACAGGAAAACATTTTGGTTTGAATTAAAAGAAATATTGAGAACGTTAGTTATTTTTGCTGTTATTGAAATAGCTGTAATGGCTTTTGCTAATTGGTATTTCTCACGCTATATATGGAGTTTTACATGGTTTTTTGTGCTTTGTCTAGTGCCATCACTCCGGATGCTAACAAAAAAAACATTAGACCTAATGGGGTTATGGCGACGTGAAACTGTAATTATTGGCTCTGGAAACAACGCTATCGAAGCATGGAAGGCTATTGACAGTGAAAAAAATTTAGGTTTTCGAGTTATAAGTTTTATATCCCATGCTAATGGGGATTCTGCTATTAATAATGTTAATGATATTCCTGTTATTGAAATATCTCCAAACAATTTCATTAATCAGTATGATAAGCGCACGCAGTTTATAGTTGCGCTTGAATCAAACGAAAGTTCGTTAAGAAATGATTGGCTTCGAATTTTTATGATTAATGGATATCGCTATGTTTCAGTAATACCAACTTTACGTGGTATGCCCCTTGATAGCACCGATATGTCTTTTATTTTCAGCCATGAAGTAATGATTTTTCGTGTACATCAAAACTTGGCAAAAATATCCTCACGGATCATTAAAAGGGTTTTCGATATTGTCGGTTCGCTAGCTATCATCTTAATTAGTTCTCCTTTATTATTATATATAGCTTTTAAAGTTAAGAAAGACAATGGACCTGCTATCTATGGACATGAACGCATAGGTAAGGGGGGACGCTCATTTAAGTGTTTGAAGTTTCGCTCGATGGTCACAAATTCCAAAGAAGTTTTGGATGAGTTGTTGAGTTCCAATCCGGAAGCTAGGAAAGAGTGGAACGAAACATTTAAATTAAAAGATGATCCACGGATCACAAGTATAGGTAAGTTTTTACGTAAAACTAGCTTGGATGAACTTCCCCAGCTTTTTAATGTACTAAAAGGAGAAATGAGTCTTGTCGGTCCAAGGCCTATTATTACTGCCGAATTGGAACGATATTCTGATGAGGTCGATTATTATCTACTTAGCAAGCCGGGGATGACTGGATTATGGCAAGTTAGTGGGCGTAGCGATGTTGATTATGAGACGCGTGTATATCTCGATGCATGGTACGTAAAGAATTGGTCAATGTGGAATGATATAGCAATTCTATTTAAAACAATTGGAGTTGTTCTGAAAAAAGATGGAGCTTACTGACTTAACGCCTTCCTAGTTATACTTGAGGTTAAATATGTCTAGATTATTTATTTGCTTTAAAGCTTATGTCTTTTTTTATTTTATTCTATTGCCAATATCATCTTGGGCTTATATTCTTGGTATCGGTGGTCATCCAGAAGGGTTTACAGGTACTCCTGAACAATATATAAATTTATTAAAGCGGTATAACATCTCCTCGCTCAGAACTGATTATCTTTGGCGTGAAGTTGAAATTACGAAAGGGAGTTATAATCCTGCAAATATTAAAACAGAATCAGTACTCAATATTTCTTTTAATCAAGGTGTGTCCGCGCTGCTTATTTTGGGTTACGGAAATAATTTATATAGTGCTGGAAAACCACAAACTAAAGATCAAATTATCGCTTACTCAAATTATGCAGCATGGACTGCTGAACATTTCAAAGGTCGAGGATATATCTATGAAATCTGGAATGAGTGGCCACATAGGGATAATAAAGATAGTTCTCCAGTAAATATTGATTCTGCGCTGAATTATATCGAATTGGTTAAATCCGCATCATTAGCTATCAAAAAGGTTGATCCTAATGCAAAAGTGATAGCAGGTGGTTTTAATCCTATTGATGGGTTAGAGAAAAAGTGGGGCTTGTATTTGGTTAGAAATGGTATTTTAAAATATGTTGATGGACTTTCTATCCACCCATATGCCTATTCCAGCAGGAGGTTGGCATCCCCCGCAACCAACTTATCCATTGTTAAAAATTTTCACAATATGCTTATTTCAAATAATAAGGGATTTAAAGAAATACCGTTATATGTTACTGAAATAGGATATCCAACCTATCGCGGGAATCCACAATTTACAGAAGATGATGTTGAATCTTATGCTGCTGAATATTTGAAAATCGCAGACACAATGCCATTTGTTAAAGGTGTGTGGTGGTACGATCTAAAAGATGATGGTAACGACAAATACAATAAAGAGCACAACTTTGGTATACTCAAAAACAATTTAGCTGAAAAAAAAGTTGCTGATGTTTTTACTAAATCAAAACTTTATTTAAAATGATTTTTATCATGCATTGTAGGTAACACAAACATGAGCAAGACTAAAAATGTATATTTTTATCCATTCCGTACTGATATAAATTCATATCCATTAAGAATGCAAGATATCTTATCAGATTCTTTTTTTATAAACGACTTGTCTTTTAAACGTGAAGCAATAAAGCTACTATCGATTAGACATTTTAGGAAAGATATTGCGATTATAAATTGGTTAGAGAATGGTTTTTTAAATAAAAATGGAACTGTCAGTTATCTCGGGACTATACGTATATGTATGATATTATTGTTGCTTAAGATTCGTTTTAAAAAATTATTATATGTTAAACATAATCATTACCCACATAATATCGAAAGTAAAAGCATTAATAAGATAAAGTATCTAATGAAAATAATAGTAAGGTTTGCTGACTTTGCTGTTATCCATTCACCTACTGAACATAACTTTACTTATTTACCTCATCCATTATATAAATACCCTTTAAAATTATCACCAAGTGCCATATCTCCAGACTTTGAAAGGTATATTATTTTCGGAAGAATTGCTCGCTACAAAAAAATTGAAGATGTCATAGTGGCATTTCCTGATAATAAAAAATTGATTGTTGCTGGTGGCTGCGAAGATAAGGGGTATTTATCTTTTCTTGAGGGGCTAATTAAAGATAAAACTAATATAACAATAAAAGGATGTTTTATTTCAGATGCGGATGCTGCTAATTTAATTAAAGGTTGTAATGGGCTTATATTGAGTCATTCTAATGAGGACATGATAGTTTCAGGCAGTTTTTTTTATTCTCTTACATTAGGCGTTAAAGTTTATGCGCTTCAAACGCCTTTTTTATCTTGGGTTGGTGAAAATGTTGGCAATGATGTTATCCAAAATTTTAAAAATCTGCACGAAATGATGGATACTATAAAAAATGAACAAGAAGCAAATGGTTCTTACGGGGAAGAAAGTATAAATAAAATTAATGAGCTATTTAGTGACAAGCTGATTAAAGAGACTTTTAAATTAATTTAATTAAATCAAGGGATTTTATATGTTTACTAATTTGTTTAAAAAAAGTATTAAAGAAAAAGATCTGGTTTTTTGGTGGGAACCGAGTGATGGTAGTCATAATGCAGGTGATCATTTAGCCAAGATAATAGTAAAACAAATGTTGACTATAGCTGATAAAGAGATTTTCGATAAAAAAGACTATAGTAAAAAATTACTCTCTATTGGTTCGGTGATGCATTTTGCTAACTCAAATGATTGTATTTGGGGGACTGGTATTAACGGGAAAATTAGTGATTCTCATCTAAAATTTGTTGATTTAGATGTAAGGGCTGTTCGAGGGCCACTAACTCAAGATTTTTTGAATAAGAGAAATATTTCAGTTCCTTCTGTTTTTGGTGACCCTGGATTATTACTACCTACTTTCTTTTCAAAAGATTTGTTATTATCAGATGTTGAAGTAAGTGCCAAAGATTTTATTGTTATACCTCACATGAATGAGGATTTTACAATTTACGAAAGATTCAAAAATAACATCTGTTCACCGAAGCAAGGTGCAATATCTTTTACAAAAGAAATTGTTAATAGTAAATTTGTTGTATCCTGCTCACTTCACGGGCTTATAATTGCTGAAGCCTATGGAATCCCAGCTGTTTTTCTTGAAAATGAAAGTGGAGAGTCTCGCTTTAAATATGATGACTATTATTTTGGTACTGGTAGGGATAGCTACCCAGTAGCAAATACTGTGGATCAGGCTCTTGATTTAGCTCCAGCGAGACCAATTGAGCTCCCTTCAATAACAAAATCTTTGATGCAAAGCTTTCCCTATGACTTATGGTAAGATTTAAAGTGATTATTCTGGAATATTAAATATTTTACAATCACCGATCGTGGTTTTAGGTATAAAAAATGAAGTCTTCAGAAAAAAATAAAAATGTTGGAGTTGTTAGTGGTACTATCTGGTCAATATTAGACAATGCTACTTCACAAATAATAACATTTGTTATATTTATAATTCTGGCAAGATTCTTAAATGCAGAAATATATGGTGTGCTTGCAATATCGGTTCTGGTTATTCAGTTTTTCCGGAACGTCATTTTTGATAGTATAGCAACTTCGATTGTTAGAAAGGAAAATCCCTCTAGGGTTGATTATAACACTGCTTTTTGGTCTTGCATTTTATTTTCACTACCTGCTTTTTTTATTGTCCTTGCTATTGCCCCACTAATTCAGAAGTTGATGGGTATTCAAGATCTTGCATTTGTAATTAGGTGGACTGCGTTAACTATACTATTAACAGGGATTGCCCGTACCTTTGAAATATGGTTGACACATAATTTAATGTTTAAGCAATTAGCGATAAGATCCATTATCTCTATTATTATTGGTGGTTTAGTAGGTGTTTTTTTAGCGTACAAGGGGTACGGTGTAATAAGTTTAATGGCCCAACAGGTAGTTACTATTTTAATATCACTTATAGTGTTAGTATTTACTACGCCTTGGAAGCCGGGAATTTCTATTTCATCTGCCGCATTTAAAGAGATGTTTAATTATGGGAAGCATGTTTCTCTCGGAGGGGTAACTAATTTTGCAAACCAGAATAGTGATATTTTCTTTATTAGTTATTATTTAGGTGCAACCCCCGCTGGATTATATTCTGTAGGGAAAAAATTAGTTAATACATTTACCACAGTTCTATCTTCGGCTTTTATGCGAGTTTCTCTTCCAGCTTTTGCTCGTGTAAAATCTGATGGGAACAAGCTAAGAAGCCATTATTTAAATGCAACATATTTCACTATATTATTAACTGCACCAATTTTTTTTGGGCTCTCTGCTGTCAGTTATGATATAACTTTTTTGGTTTTTGGTGAAAAGTGGATTGATGCTGCTCCGATTATGAGTATAGTAAGCTTTGTCGGTTGCTTAGTTTCTATTGGTTATTATAACCACAATATAATGTTTGCGTGTGATAAGCCTCAGTGGCAATCAAGATTAACTCTTTGTTATGCAATCACCAATATTATTTTCTTTATTGTTTTCGTTAGGTTTGGGATAGTAGCAACAGCAATTGCTTTCACTTTAAGAACAGTGTTGATGTATCCTTTATCAGTATGGTGCGCGATAACTCTTATTGATGTAAAATGGACTATCTATATCCGATCCATAATTTATCCATTGATATCTGCATCAATAATGCTTTTTGTGCTTATGTTTCTGAGCAAGTACTTCCATCATGAACCAAGTTGGTTGATTCTTTTTCTGAAAATAGGAATCGGGGCGTTAGTATATGGAGCTGGAATTCTATTATTCCTTCCTCAATCCGATAAAAGCCGAATTGCAAACTTCTATCAATTTATCAAAAAACGTTAATTAGAAATTGACACTTTCAGCGTTAATCATTTGCAAGAGGTATTATGCGTTATATTAAAGAACTTGAAGGACTCCGTGGGTAATGGCCCTTTGGGTTGTTTTTGGTCATAGCCTTGCGGCTTTGCCACTTATTAATAAGCATGTGCCTCCAACGGCGTTAAACTCATATGCTGTTGATGTTTTTATTATACTCAGTGGTTTTGTCATTTTCTTTATGATAGATAATAAAAGGCAACCTTATTTTCAATATATAACACAGCGTTTTTTTAGAATTTTTCCTCTATATCTATTAGTCCTTGTTGCAAGTATAATACTAATTGGTTTTACAAAGGATGTTTTTTTGCTTTATCCTGAGGCTCATTCGACAACGCGTCGCATTACACTCATCGATGAATTTTTAAAATACCCTGCCGCTCATTTTTTTGCTCATATAACTCTTTTGCAGGGACTCATTCCTGATTTTTTACTTAAGGATAGCGCCTATACTATTGTTGGCCAAGCTTGGAGTATTTCAGTTGAATGGCAATTTTATATTCTGGCTCCATTTCTATTTTATTTGGCTAATAATCTTAAGTTAATAAGAAATGTTTATTCTTTGTCTTTAACTGTTATATTTATGCTGTTGGTTGGTGTTTTTTTAAGCGGTGGATTCTTAGGTAATAATTTAGCTCCTTTTTTAATTGGTTTTTTAAGTTTTTTCTTCTATAAAAATAGTGAGAAGATCACTTTTGTTATGCTACATTATGTTATCATTGTAACCGTCCTTTTGTGTGTTCTCTTTTTAAGAAAGGATTCAATACCATATATTATATGGTGTGTTGTTTTAGGTTGTATTATGATTTCTCATAAAAATAATGAGAACAATTTTGTAGTTAAATTCTTAGATAACAAATTAGTGCTTTTTCTTGGTAAAATTTCATATTCAATTTACTTAGTCCACATGATTGTTTTAGTGCTGGTGTTATATTTGAGTTATCATTTTCATATTATTGGTATTGAAGCCTATTTCTTTGTTATTTCTTTTACTATGTTAATGACAATTTTTCTCTCAAGCGTAACGTATTACTTTGTCGAGCAGCCCTTTATCAAACTGGGAAAGAAGTTCAGTAATAGTTTTAAATGATTAGATTAGCCTACTATTATCTTGTGCGACTATGTTGGCTGTTCTAGTAACTTATGTGTTGTAAAATATTTTTATCTATGCATTTCAAGATGCTTTGCGCTAACATAATCTTCACTTTTAAGCTGCGTACAGTCGCAGTGACCACACCAGACAGGAGTATGTAATGTCCAAGCAACAGATCGGGGTTGTCGGTATGGCTGTGATGGGGCGTAACCTTGCGCTCAACATCGAAAGCCGTGGTTATACCGTCTCCGTTTTCAACCGCTCCCGTGAAAAGACCGAAGAAGTGATTGCCGAGAATCCAGGCAAGAAGCTGGTCCCACATTATACAGTGCAAGAGTTTGTTGAGTCGCTCGAAACTCCACGACGTATCCTGTTAATGGTGAAGGCGGGCGCTGGCACTGATAGTGCCATTGACTCTCTGAAGCCCTACCTGGACAAGGGTGACATCATCATCGATGGTGGTAATACCTTCTTCCAGGATACGATTCGTCGTAATCGTGAGCTTTCTGCTGAAGGTTTTAACTTCATTGGCACCGGTGTATCCGGTGGTGAAGAAGGGGCTCTTAAAGGTCCTTCGATCATGCCTGGTGGTCAGAAAGAAGCTTATGAACTGGTTGCTCCAATTCTCAAGCAGATTGCTGCAGTCGCCGAAGACGGTGAGCCGTGCGTAACCTATATCGGTGCGGATGGTGCTGGACATTATGTCAAAATGGTTCACAACGGTATTGAATACGGCGATATGCAACTTATTGCAGAAGCCTATGCTTTACTGAAAGGTGGTCTCGCGCTTTCTAATGAAGAACTGGCCCAAACCTTTACCGAATGGAATGAAGGTGAGCTCAGCAGCTATCTCATTGACATCACCAAAGACATCTTCACCAAAAAAGATGAAGAGGGTAAATACCTGGTTGATGTGATCCTCGATGAGGCAGCAAACAAAGGTACCGGTAAATGGACCAGCCAGAGCTCTCTTGACCTCGGCGAACCGCTGTCACTTATTACCGAATCTGTATTCGCCCGTTACATCTCTTCTCTTAAAGACCAGCGTGTGGCTGCTTCGAAAGTCCTTACCGGACCGCAGGCTAAGAGTGCAGGCGATAAAGCGGAGTTCGTTGAGAAAGTTCGCCGGGCTCTGTATCTGGGCAAAATCGTCTCTTACGCTCAAGGCTTCTCCCAGCTGCGCGCGGCTTCTGATGAATACCATTGGGATCTTAACTACGGTGAGATCGCGAAAATCTTCCGTGCCGGCTGTATCATTCGTGCCCAGTTCCTGCAAAAGATTACGGATGCATATGAGCAGAATGCTGGCATCGCTAACCTGCTTCTGGCACCGTACTTCAAGCAGATTGCTGATGACTATCAGCAAGCCCTGCGCGATGTAGTTGCATATGCTGTGCAGAATGGTATTCCGGTTCCGACGTTCTCTGCGGCCATTGCGTACTACGACAGTTATCGTTCTGCAGTCTTGCCTGCTAACCTGATTCAGGCGCAGCGTGACTATTTTGGCGCGCATACCTATAAGCGTACCGATAAAGAAGGTGTGTTCCATACTGAGTGGATGGATTAATTTCCATCACCTAATTCAAAGCAAAATCCCGGTTAGTTTTTAACCGGGATTTTTTGTACGTTTCTCCAGACACTCGCAATTATGTAACGAGTGTGCACTTCGTCTTTCGAGTTTAGGCTATTACCCCGCCACTGGTAAGGTCTCTCCTTGACATACATCCAGCCACGGAGTAAAACCGCCACAAGTGTTGATTACCAGGGTGGCTAATACGCCGCCGTCCAGTTAACTGATTAAAGTGTGATCGAATGAAAATTACTATTTCCGGTACCGGTTATGTTGGTTTATCGAATGGCATCCTGATTGCGCAAAACCACGAAGTGGTGGCGCTGGATATCATTCAATCCAAAGTTGATATGATTAACCAAAAGATTTCTCCGATTGTCGATAAGGAGATCCAGGAATATCTGGCGGAAAAGCCGTTGAATTTTCGCGCGACAACTGATAAGCATGATGCCTATCGTAATGCAGATTATGTCATTATCGCCACGCCGACTGACTACGATCCGAAAACGAACTACTTCAATACTTCGACCGTTGAAGCCGTTATTCGTGATGTCACCGAGATTAACCCAGACGCGGTAATGATAATTAAATCCACCATTCCCGTTGGCTTCACGCGTGATATTAAAGAGCGCCTGGGCATTGATAACGTCATTTTCTCTCCTGAGTTTCTTCGTGAAGGCCGCGCGCTCTATGACAACCTGCACCCGTCTCGGATCGTCATTGGTGAACGTTCAGAACGCGCGGAGCGTTTCGCTAATCTGCTGAAAGAAGGCGCGATTAAGCAGGATATCCCGACGCTGTTTACTGACTCCACCGAAGCTGAGGCGATTAAGCTATTTGCCAATACCTACCTGGCGTTGCGCGTGGCCTACTTTAATGAACTGGACAGCTATGCTGAAAGCCAGGGTTTGAACAGTAAGCAGATCATCGAAGGCGTGTGCCTCGATCCGCGAATTGGTAATCACTATAACAACCCTTCCTTTGGCTACGGCGGCTACTGCCTGCCGAAAGATACCAAGCAGCTGCTGGCAAACTATGAATCTGTACCGAATAACATCATCGGTGCCATCGTTGATGCTAACCGCACGCGTAAAGATTTTATCGCTGACTCAATCCTGGCGCGCAAGCCTAAAGTCGTTGGCATCTATCGTCTGATTATGAAGAGTGGCTCCGATAACTTCCGTGCTTCCTCAATTCAGGGCATCATGAAGCGTATCAAGGCCAAAGGTATTCCGGTCATTATCTACGAACCGGTTATGCAGGAAGATGAGTTCTTCAATTCCCGCGTGGTTCGCGATTTCGACGCATTCAAACAAGAAGCTGACGTGATTGTCTCAAACCGAATGGCTGAAGAGCTGTCGGATGTCGCTGACAAAGTGTATACCCGCGATTTGTTCGGCAGTGACTAAATACCCCCTCTGGCCGGGAGATAAGCTGTCGGCCAGAATTTTCCCCTCTCCTGAATTCTTCAGCTATTCGCCTGGCAAATCGTCTTACTCCTCTTACCCGATCAACCCCCCTAAAAAACGTGACCTCGCTTAGATTCTTCAATCGATCATCTTGTCCCAACCATCGAGGTCGGATATGTTTAATTCACCTTGTGAAGAGCTACCGTCACTGTGATGTAGACGCTGGAGATAAGCGCCGGAAGGTAAAACAGAGCCTGCTTGCAGGCTTTTGTTGTTTCTGGAACCCTGGTTTTCAGGAGAGCTGCCTTGCGGCGAGTTAAGGTTCTGATTGAAATTGACACGGGTGAGGGGGCGGGAGCTTTCAAGGGAAGGGCGCAGACATAGCAAGCACAAGTCATTTACGGTCATCAGGATATAATGTTAATGCTAAGGCTTTAGTACCCGATTAGCATAACTTTTTAGTTTGACGTGGCAACCAATGCCAGCTGAAAAGACAATACACATCCCCACCGCTGGCAGTGCTTTATTCTTATATTATTATTTCCTATGCCTGTATTATAATTATATTAAGTTTTCTTTTCACCACTTTCGTTTGTTAAAAGTCAGCTTGGTCTTTTTCTGATCTTTAATATAAGAAATCAGAAAATAAACTGAAACAATCAACAGGATGGCAGCAACTGCTAAGAAAATTATGTTTGCCATAATGCGTACCAGAATGAAAGGAATGTTATAAATCCATTTGCCTGCGAACTAAGAACACTGCAAAAGCATGCCTTTGCCTACTTAACATATCCTGAATTTAAGAAAATTCCTATATGGTGTTTGTGGTTTTTTTTGAGGAAAGTGGAAAACCCTTTTTCGCGACCAGTAGTTTGAACAATAGCGCTGTAGCTGACTATAGTACCAGCTTGATTAGCTGGTGATTGTTTCCTTCGTACGAGAATGCTCTTCAGTGATTGTATTGAAAGTGGCTTATATCAGAGTTTGTTGATAATTTTGTTTGGTTTATGTTAATTCTGTGTTTCGTTATTGTGTGGTGCGCGGGCTTTGCGCTGAGATAGGTATTAACAGAGTGTTTTTACGAGCATCTGAATGGATAAGATTGCCGAATGACAATTCTCGATATAAAAAAAGCCGCAGTCGTATCCCACTGCGGCTAAATACCCTGCGCCATGCTGGGTTGATTAGACCTTATAGTACGCCTTATACCAGTCAACGAAGTTCTTCACTCCCTGCCTGACCGTCGTCTGCGGTCTGAAACCCACCGCATCGTACAGCGGCTTGGTATCTGCGCTGGTTTCCAGTACATCGCCCGGCTGTATTGGCATCATATTTTTCTCCGCAACCATCCCCATAGCTTCCTCAAGCGCCGTGATGTAATCCATCAGTTCAACCGGTGAGCTATTACCGATGTTATACACCCGGTATGGCGCTGAGCTATCTGCCGGTGATCCTGTCTCAACGGTCCATTCGGGATTGGGCTGCGGGATAATATCCTGCATCCGAACAATCGCCTCAACGATATCGTCAATGTAAGTGAAGTCGCGCTTCATCTTGCCATAGTTGTAGACATCAATAGGCTTTCCTTCCAGCATGGCTTTTGTGAACTTGAACAGCGCCATATCCGGACGGCCCCATGGGCCATAGACGGTAAAGAATCTGAGTCCAGTGGTCGGAATACCATAAAGGTGAGAGTAGGTATGCGCCATCAGCTCGTTTGCCTTCTTGGTGGCGGCATACAGCGAAACCGGATGATCAACCGAATCATCGGTAGAGAACGGCATTTTACGGTTCAGGCCATAGACCGAACTGGATGAGGCATAAAGCAAATGCTCAACATTATTGTGTCTGCAGCCTTCAAGAATGTTCAGATAACCAATCAGGTTAGCGTCGGCATAAGCGAACGGGTTTTCCAGGGAGTAGCGAACGCCAGCCTGAGCGGCAAGATGGATCACCCGGTTAAATTTCTCATTAGCAAAAAGTCGGGCAATACCTTCACGATCCGCCAGATCGATTTTGTGAAAACTGAACAGGGGAGACTGCAGTAAATCCAGACGGGCCTGCTTAAGATTGACGTCATAGTAGTCGTTCATGTTGTCGAGACCGACAACCTCATGACCCGCCTCCAGAAGGCGCTTGCAGGTATGAAAGCCGATGAATCCTGCGGCTCCAGTTACTAAAAATTTCATATTCATCCTCTGGGGTGACTGTATCCCGCTATATATTCGTCGATTTTACACTGGCTTGCCGTGTGGATCACCTGCTTTACCGTTGCTGATTATGTTCACGCATTAGATGGCTAAGCGATGTCGCCCGTATCAGAGCTTTTGCATTGGCATTCTGAGGTGGAGATGAGATTCATTATCGAAGCTTTATGATTAGCAAGATAACAATTGCGTGAGGTCTTGTCATAATCTCGCGTTTCCGACTCGTTAAGTCCTCGAAAGTTAACGTAGATAAAAATTGATTTTATGTATGAATTTACAATTCTTTCACATTGATAGTGGCGTGTCTTTTTTTATGATTTAAAATCAATGGGTTAGTATTTTTGTTGTATTTGCTTTACATTATGTTTACGACATGAATCATTTGCAATATGAATTGATTGGCAACGTATTTTCATTTTTATTCCCATGGACCAGCGCTATAATGCGGCAACTCATTTGCATGACCATTGTGTTGTCAGTTTAATCAGCTATCCTGTGCGCAGCGTTAAATATGACACCAGACTGATTGTTGGTGTCATTTCAATCAATATTGCGTACGGTTTACGCCGGTTCACAGAAGATGGATAGGACGATAACCGAGAAGAGTCTCGTCAGGAGTTCAAAAAATGGGCTTGCTAAACGTGCTAATTGAGAAATTCCTGATGGATGGGAGTTAAGCAAACAGCGAGAGTGTGGGCCTGCTTGAATCTTTTTAAATTTCAAGTGAGCAGCACCCAGCGTCACGGGCAGTAATCTTACCCGATAGCCGCTGCGAGAGCCGTTTGACGTAAGAACAGGGTGTGTCAGTTTACTGCTGTCGTAAAAGCAGTCGCTAGAGATGTTTACAGATAGGGTTGTTGAATCATTACGCAGTTTGGTTGCGATAGCCAAGGGCGGTAGCGTGATTGAAAGCTATCATGTAATACTATGGGGGAGGAGTATCTGACTGAAAAATAACAGTTTTTTACTTTACGTCCAGAAACGGCGTCTTAACTGGCGATCTTCATGTCAGCCTCTCACTTGTCTCCGTTTAGCCTGGATGAGCTACCATGGTCGGCTGCTGCCAATGAATTAAAGCGTACAGAAAAATTGGGAAATCTTGCTTTAACCTATGCACTTAAGTTTTCACGTTGTATGTCCAAAGCCACGGCGTCTATCGGCAGTGTATCAGTCAGGGCGTTAGAGCTATCGCAGTTGATTTAGTCAGTCAGCGACAACTCGCAATTCTAAAGTGCATAACCCAATGCTTAAAATTTCGTAGAATAATTTATGAGTATAAAAATGAAGTATAATCTAGGGTATTTATTTGACCTGCTTGTTGTTATCACCAATAAAGATCTAAAAGTACGCTATAAGAGTAGTGTATTTGGTTATTTATGGTCAATTGCCAACCCCCTACTTTTTGCGATGATCTACTATTTTATCTTTAAATTGATCATGCGAGTCCAGATTCCAAATTATACCCTTTTCTTAATAACGGGTCTCTTCCCCTGGCAGTGGTTTGCAAGCTCTGCGACGAATTCGCTTTTCTCATTTATTGCTAATGCGCAAATTATCAAAAAAACCGTATTTCCGCGTTCGGTTATTCCACTTAGTAATGTGATGATGGAAGGATTGCACTTCTTATGCACTATTCCTGTCATTGTCGCTTTTCTTTTTGTGTACGGTATGCGTCCTTCGCTTTCATGGCTTTGGGGCATACCGCTCATTGCTATCGGACAGGTGATTTTTACCTTTGGCATATCAATTATTTTTTCTACTTTGAATCTTTTCTTCAGAGACTTAGAAAGATTTGTGACTCTCGGTATTATGCTGATGTTTTACTGCACTCCCATTTTATACGCATCGGATATGATTCCAGCAAAATATAGCTGGGTTATTGACTATAACCCTCTGGCGAGTATGATTTTAAGCTGGCGTAATTTATTTATGGATGGCGTTTTAAACTACGAGCATATCTCAGTGTTATATTTGACTGGTATTGTGCTGACAGTTATCGGATTAAGTATTTTTAATAAATTAAAATATCGATTTGCAGAGATCTTGTGATGGAACCAGTAATTGATTTTAATAATGTGACAAAAGAATATCCGCTTTACCATCATATTGGCTCAGGTATTAAAGATTTAATATTTCATCCTAAAAGAGCCTTTCAATTACTGAAGGGCCGTAAATATCTTGCTATTCAGGATGTCTCTTTTACGGTAGGTAAAGGAGAGGCTGTTGCGCTCATTGGGCGAAACGGCGCAGGCAAAAGCACTTCTTTGGGGCTGGTTGCCGGTGTTATCAAGCCAACGAAAGGGTCGGTCACAACTCGTGGGCGAGTGGCCTCAATGCTTGAGCTAGGCGGTGGTTTTCATCCAGAATTGACTGGCCGTGAGAATATTTATCTTAATGCCACCCTTCTTGGGCTACGGCGTAAAGAGGTTCAACAGCGAATGGATCGCATCATTGAATTTTCCGAATTAGGGGAGTTTATTGATGAGCCGATCCGCGTCTATTCTAGCGGTATGCTAGCGAAGCTTGGCTTCTCGGTTATTAGTCAAGTTGAGCCTGATATTCTGATTATTGATGAAGTGCTGGCCGTCGGCGATATTTCATTTCAGGCCAAATGTATTAAGACGATTAAAGAGTTCAAAAATCGTGGTGTGACAATACTGTTCGTTAGTCACAACATGAGTGATGTGGAAAAAATATGCGATCGGGTTGTCTGGATCGAAAATCACCGTCTCCGGGAAATCGGTTCTGCTGAAAGAATCATCGAACTTTATAAACAAGCAATGGCCTAAATCTGGTAATTAAATGAATAGTATTAAGATCTATACCTGTCATCATAAGCCGAGCGCATTCCTTAATGCATCGATTATAAAACCATTGCATGTAGGTAAAGCTAACTCCTATAATGATATCGGCTGTATTGGCGATGATACAGGAGATAATATTTCGTTTAAAAACCCCTTTTACTGTGAGTTAACCGCACATTATTGGGTTTGGAAAAATGAATCTCTTTCTGATTATGTCGGCTTTATGCATTATCGCCGACATCTGAATTTTTCTTCAGAACAGAGCTTTCCCGAAGATAATTGGGGCGTAGTTAATTCACCCGTTATTGATGCAGATTATGAAAAGCAGTTTGGTTTAACCGACACGGCAATCCAGGATTGTATTTCAGGGTTTGACCTGCTGTTACCGAAGAAGTGGTCAGTGACCTCTGCTGGAAGTAAAAATAACCTCGATCATTATGAGAAAGGGGAGTTTTTACATATTAAGGACTATCTGGCTGCCCTGGAGATTGTCGAAGAGCTTTATCCGGATTATAAAACGGCTATTCAGCAGTTTAATAATGCAACTGATGGCTATTACACGAATATGTTTGTGATGCACAAAGATATGTTCGTAGACTATTCTGAGTGGCTTTTCGCGATTTTGACTCATCTTGAAAGTCGCATCTCGATGAATAATTATAACGCTCAGGAAAAGCGTGTTATCGGCCATATCGCAGAGCGCCTGTTTAATATTTACATTATAAAACAGCAGCAAGATCGTGCCCTGAAAGTTAAGGAACTACAGCGCACTTTCGTGACGAATGAGACCTTCAACGGCAAGCTGATGCCGGTCTTTCCTCACGCTGCGCCAATCGTCATCAGTTTTGATGATAACTACGCCATCAGCGGCGGGGCTTTAATCAACTCTATCGTTCGCCATTCTGATAAAAACACCCATTACGATATTGTTGTGCTGGAAAACAAGGTTAGCAATCTTAACAAGCAGCGCTTAACCAGGCTGGTTTCGGCCCATACAAACTTTTCACTTCGATTTTTTGATGTGAATGCCTTCACTGAATTGGATGGCGTACATACCCGTGCGCACTTTAGTGCATCAACCTATGCTCGCTTGTTTATTCCGCAGCTTTTCCGTGAATATGAGAAGGTCATTTTTATCGATTCCGATACTGTGGTGAAGGCCGATCTGGCGACTTTGCTTAATGTCGAACTCGGCACAAACCTTGTTGCCGCCGTTAAAGATATCGTCATGGAAGGCTTCGTCAAGTTTGGCGCGATGTCGGAGTCAGCTGATGGCGTGATGCCCGCCGGCGAGTATCTGCAAAAAACGCTTAAAATGACCAATCCTGATGAGTATTTCCAGGCGGGGATTATCATTTTCAACGTTGCGCAAATGGTGCAGGAAGATACCTTCTCCGAGCTGATTAAAACCCTGAAAGAGAAAAAGTACTGGTTCCTTGACCAGGACATCATGAACAAAGTTTTCTACGGCCGGGTTGAATTTTTACCGCTGGAGTGGAATGTCTATCATGGTAATGGCAATACCGATGACTTTTTCCCCAATCTGCAGTTCGCAACATATATGCGCTTTTTAGAAGCCAGAATGAACCCGAATATGATTCACTATGCCGGGGAGAATAAACCGTGGAATACGGACAAGGTTGACTTTTATGACGATTTCCTGGAAAACGTCATCAACACGCCATGGGAAAAAGAGGCCTATTTCCGTCAGCTATCTTTGATTAATTCATCAAATCCTGCGCATAATGCAGGGCAAACGCCTGTTCTGCTTCAGACCAGGATCAAAAAAGCGTTGATGCCTTTCCTTAATAAATATGCTCCTGTCGGTTCACCGAGGCGAAATACGATAACAAAATACTATTATAAAGTTAGACGCTCAATTCTTGGTTAAGGCTGCTGGAGTAATATTATGAACAGTAAAAATATTTTAATTGTCGGCGCTGGTTTTTCTGGTGCGGTTATCGCCCGCCAGCTTGCTGAACAAGGCCATCGTATCAGAATTATCGACCAGCGGGACCACATTGGCGGTAACTCCTACGACGCGCGCGATCCGCAAACGGACGTTATGGTCCACGTCTATGGTCCGCATATCTTTCATACCGATAATGAAACAGTGTGGAACTATGTGACTCAGCACGCTGAGATGATGCCGTATGTGAACCGCGTCAAAGCAACCGTTAACGGACAAGTGTTCTCTCTGCCGATCAACCTGCATACCATTAACCAGTTTTTTGCCAAAACCTGTTCGCCAGATGAGGCCCGGGCGCTTATTGCAGAAAAAGGGGACAGTTCGATCGAGGAACCGAAGACGTTTGAAGAACAGGCCCTGCGTTTTATTGGTAAAGAGCTGTATGAGGCGTTCTTCAAAGGCTACACCATTAAGCAGTGGGGGATGGAGCCATCACAGCTTCCTGCGTCGATTCTTAAGCGCCTGCCGGTTCGTTTTAACTACGATGATAATTACTTTAACCACAGATTTCAGGGCATGCCGAAACTGGGTTATACGAAAATGATTGAGTCAATTGCCAATCATGAAAATATCACTATCGAACTTCAGCAGTCGTTCAACGCTGAAGAGAGAGAAAAGTACGATCATGTATTCTATAGCGGGCCGCTGGATGCCTTCTATTCCTATCAATATGGCCGCCTGGGCTATCGTACTTTGGATTTTGAAAAATTCACCCGGCAGGGCGATTATCAGGGCTGCGCGGTGATGAATTACTGCTCACTGGATGTTCCTTATACTCGTATCACTGAGCATAAGTACTTTTCGCCCTGGGAAACCCATGAAGGGTCGGTATGCTATAAGGAGTACAGCCGCGAGTGCGGAGAAAATGATATTCCTTATTATCCGATTCGGCAGATGGGGGAGATGGCTTTACTCGATAAGTATTTGTCCCTCGCGGAAAGTGAAAAGAACATTACCTTTGTTGGCCGCCTTGGAACCTATCGATATCTGGATATGGATGTCACTATCGCAGAAGCATTAAATACAGCCGAGAAGTACTTGTCTTCCCTTGATAATCATGAAGCTATGCCAGTGTTCACGGTTTCTGTGCGATGAATTGTTCCGCATTAATAGTCACTTATAATCGTTTAGAGAAGTTAAAAGTAACTATTGCCAACACTGTGAAATTAAATTTTACAGCGATAATGGTTGTCAATAACGGGTCCACGGATGGGACCCAGGAGTGGTTAGCCACCCTTAGCGACCCCCGCGTGATTGTCCTCAATCTACCCTCTAATACCGGTGGGGCGGGGGGGTTTAAGGCTGGGAGTCAATATTTATGCGACAACGTCGATAGCGACTGGGTTTTCTTTTACGATGATGACGCCTGGCCCGAGAGCGATGCGCTGGAAAAATTTGCCCATCTGGATAAGGCTAACTGTCGGGTTTTCACCGCTTTGGTAAAAGATCTCCGAGGGCAACCTTGTTCGATGAACATCCCTTTTGCTAAAGTACCGTCATCGTTTATCGACACATTACGCTACATCAAAAAACCGGCCGAGTTTCTACCGTTGATTTCCCGTTCGACCGCGGTACAAACGGTATCCTTTGTCGGGATGATTATTCAGCGAGATTTGCTGCGAAAGAATATACACAATATTCACGATGAGTTGTTTTTATATTTTGACGATCTCTACTTTGGCTATCAGTTGACGCTCGATGGCGAAGAGATTCGTTATTCGCCTGAGGTTGTCTTCTCGCACGATGTAAGTATCCAGGGGAAGTGCGTCTTTCCCGAATGGAAGGTTTATTACCTTTGTCGAAATCTTATTCTGGCGAAGAGAATTTTTCCGCGAGTTGCCATTTTTAGCCGTCTCTCAATCCTTTTGCGGTTGATTAAATATGTGTCAATATTGCCATGGCAACGCAATAAATTGTTATATTTTAAATACTTGCGTCGTGGAGTTATCCATGGTGTAAAAGGAATCAGCGGTAAGAATCATTAAGTGGATATAGCAATGAAAAAACTGTGTTATTTCATAAACTCGGATTGGTATTTTGATTTGCACTGGATAGATCGTGCAATCGCCGCCCGAGATGCTGGTTATGAGATTCACATCATCAGTCATTTTGTCGATGGTAAAGTGCTGAATAAATTTAAAACATTTGGTTTTAAGTGTCATAACGTCCCACTTGATGCTCAATCATTTAATGCATTAACTTTCTTTCGGGCCTTTTTTGCCTCCCGAAGGATCATCAAAGAGATTAATCCCGACCTTTTACACTGTATTACAATCAAACCATGTCTGATCGGTGGGCTTCTTTCGAGGGCAAATAATCGCCCGGTCATCGTGAGTTTTGTCGGCCTCGGGCGTGTATTTTCTTGTGATACGGGCTTGCTTAAGCTATTGCGCAATATCACTATCATGGCATATAAGTATATTGCCAGTAATAAGCGCAGTATATTTATGTTCGAACATGATAAAGATCGTAAAAAACTTGCGGGTTTTGTTGGGATTGACTATCAGCAGACTATTGTCATTGATGGCGCAGGTATCAACCCGGATATCTATAAATATTCTCTGGAGCAGGAGCGTGATGTTCCGGTGGTGCTGTTTGCCAGCAGAATGCTGTGGAGCAAAGGGCTCGGGGATTTAATTGAAGCCAAGAAAATCCTCGAATCCAGAAATATTCATTTTACGCTAAACGTTGCCGGGATACTTGTTGAAAACGATAAGGATGCCATTTCCCTTGCGGTCATTCAGCAATGGCATAAAGAAGGGCTGATTAACTGGTTAGGTCACAGTTCAAACGTCTGTGACTTGATCGAGGAGTCGAACATCGTGGCACTGCCTTCGATCTATTCAGAAGGCGTCCCGCGTATTCTGCTTGAGGCTTCCTCGGTTGGCCGGGCCTGCATTGCCTACGATGTTGGCGGCTGCGATAGCCTGATCATTAATAACGATAACGGCATTATCGTGAAAAGTAACTCGCCACAGGAGCTGGCCGATAAGCTTGAATTCTTGTTAGCCAATCCCAAAGCACGAGTAGAGATGGGTATCAAAGGACGGCAACGCGTTCAGGATAAGTTTTCTAGCGGTATGATAATCAGTAAGACCCTAAAGACTTATCATGATGTGGTTCAGGGATGATGTAACGCAAGAGATTACAGCTTCATGTAAATCAAACACCTCCGAAGCGGTTATATTTTATGCTATGTAACTGCTCTGCAAACGCATTATTTATGTTTAATGATTGCGTGCCTCTTATTTTGAAGGTGATTGAATGTCTGATGAATCAAGTAACGTTATTGTTTCCGTTATCATCCCCGTTCATAATGCCGTGGAGTATATTTCCGAAACGCTTAATACGGTATTAACCCAGTCTTTAAAAGACATTGAAATTATCATTGTTAACGATAATTCCACCGATAATACTCTGGGTATTGTCGCTAAAATAGCCGATGAGGATTCGCGAGTCCGGGTGATAACCAACCCGAGCAACGTCGGCGGTGGCGAATCGCGAAATATCGGCTTACGTATAGCGACCGGCGAATACATTATTTTCCTCGACGATGATGATTACGCCGATAAAGAGATGTTAAAGAGAATGTCCGACCGGGCTACGGCCCTGCAAACGGATGTTGTTATCTGTCGGTGCCAGTCAATCGATCTGCAAACCAATACTCATTCTCCCATGCCTTTGTCCGCGCGGGAGGATTTACTGCCTGAAAAAGAGGTCTTCTCTTCACGGGATATTGCTGACGATTTTTTCAGAGCCTTTATATGGTGGCCATGGGATAAGCTCTTCAGACGCGAAGCTATTCTGGCAATGGGCCTGGAGTTTCAACCGCTGAGAACCACAAACGACCTGTACTTTGTGAGTGGTTTCATGCTGTTAGCAAACCGCATCTCGCTGGTTGATGAAATCTTAATCTCTCATACGATCAACAGTGCGAAGTCGCTTTCTTCCACTAGGGCACACTCGTGGCACTGCGCGCTGGAGGCATTAACTTCGCTACGTTCGTTTATGAAAGATCGTGATTTACTGCCGTCCAGAAGTCGTGATTTTAATAATTACGCCGTTGTTTTTCTGGAGTGGAACTTAAATACGATCTCGGGCCCTTCCTTTAACCTGCTCTTCAACGATGTGAAGTCGTTCATCCTATCTTTAGAAATCGATCGTGATGACTTTTATGATGACTTTATTAGAGCTGCGCATGGCCGGATCGTTAATCAGTCAGCGGAAGAGTATATTTTTTCTCTGAAAGACAGAGTGTTGCGCGAGCTTGAACATGCACATATGTTGAATTCAACGCTGCAGGAAGAAATCACTTCGCTTAAACAGTCAACTTTATCTCAGCGAAGTGAAATTGATGTCCTGAAGGCGCAAGTGAGCGATAAAACCACGCTTATCCACGAATTTGAACAGCTAAAAACGCGTTTAGAGAACGAGCATCACACGCAACAGCAGAAATTACTCAGCGTCCACAATGAGCTCCAGGAGCTGACTCAGCGCTATAGCGATTTGGTTTCATCTTTGTCATGGAAAATGACGAAACCATTAAGGGTCGTCAAAGCGATAGCGGCGCGAAAAAAGCCATGACGACGCTAAACAGGTGATATCAACCAGCGCGCTGGCGAGGGTTATATTGCAAGGGAGGCGTTATGCCGCCTCCCTTTGATGGCCTACTTATGCCTGCTCCGCAGGTTTTCCACCACATCCGTCAAATTCAGCCCCTGATCCTGCAGCAGCACCAGCAGGTGATACATCAAATCCGACGCTTCATTCTTCAGCTCGAACTGGTCATGCACCGTTGCGGCCAGCGCGGTCTCCACGCCTTCTTCTCCCACCTTCTGCGCTATCCGCTTGGTTCCGCTGGCGTACAGCTTCGCGGTATACGAACTCTCCGGGTCGGCGTGCTTGCGTTCCGCCAGCAGCTGCTCCAACTGATATAAGAACAGCCACTGATGGCCGGATTCGCCAAAGCAGCTTGAGGTGCCTTTATGGCAGGTTGGGCCAATCGGATTGACCAGCGCCAGTAGGGTATCGTTATCGCAATCCGGGGTAATGCTCACCACGTTGAGGAAATGGCCCGACGTTTCCCCCTTGGTCCACAGACGCTGTTTGGTCCGCGAATAAAAGGTCACTTTGCCGGTTTCTTCGGTTTTCGCCAGCGCATCCTGATTCATATAGCCCAGCATCAGCACTTCACCAGAGACGGCGTGCTGCACGATGACCGGCATCAGACCGTCGGTTTTTTGCCAATCCAGCTGTTCACTTAACATACCCTAATCTCCACGCCCTGTGCTGCCAGGTACGTTTTCAGTTCGCCAATGTTGATAATTTGCTTGTGGAACACTGAGGCGGCCAGCGCGCCGTCGACGTTAGCGTCGCGGAAGGCTTCCAGGAAGTGCTCCATGGTGCCCGCGCCGCCGGAGGCAATCAGCGGCACGCGGCACACGGCGCGCACCTTGCTTAACTGCTCCAGATCGTAGCCGTTACGCACGCCGTCCTGGTTCATCATATTGAGGACGATCTCGCCGGCCCCGCGCTTTTGCACTTCCTGCACCCAGTCCAGGGTTTCCCACTGCGTCACCCGCGTCCGGCTCTCATCGCCGGTATACTGGTTGACGTGATACTTGCCGCTCGCGGCGTCAAACCAGGTATCAATGCCCACCACAATACACTGCACGCCGAACCGATCGGCCAGGCGGGTAATCAGCGTCGGATCCGCCAGGGCAGGGGAGTTGATGGAGATTTTATCCGCGCCGAAGGAGAGGATTTGCGCCGCATCGTCCAGCGACTTAATGCCGCCGGCAACGCAGAACGGAATGTCGATCACTTCCGCGACCCGCGACACCCAGCTTTTATCCACCACGCGGCCGTCGCTGGAGGCGGTGATATCGTAGAACACCAGCTCATCCGCGCCTTCGTCGGCATAGCGTTTAGCCAGCGGGACGATATCGCCGATGATTTCGTGATTACGGAACTGCACGCCTTTCACTACCTGGCCGTCGCGAACGTCAAGACAGGGGATTATCCGTTTTGCCAGCATTGAATGGCCTCCGTTACGTTAAATTTACCTTCCAGCAGCGCCCGGCCGACAATCACCCCGCGCACTCCGGTTCCGCGCAGCGCGGCGATATCATTGAGATCGCCAATGCCGCCGGAAGACTGAAACGCCACCTGCGGATAGCGGGCGCAGACTTCTTCATACAGCGAGACGTTCGACCCAGCCAGCGTCCCGTCGCGGGAAATATCGGTGCACAGCACGTGCTGCAGGCCGACGGACTGATAGCTCTCCACCAGTTCTTCCAGGGTCACGCCGGAGTTCTCCTGCCAGCCGCTGACCGCCACCTGCTTGCGGCCTTCCGCGTCGATCCGCACATCAAGCGCCAGCACCAGATGCTGCGGGCCAAAACGTTTAAACCAGCCTTTCACCACTTCCGGCGACTTCACCGCCGTCGAACCCACCACCACGCGCGCCACGCCCGCTTCAAGCAGGGCGGCCACGTCTTGTTCCGTCCGCACGCCGCCGCCAACCTGCACCGGCACATTTACGCCGGCAACCAGCGTTTTCAGCAGCGGGATCTGGCGCTTCGCCGGATCTTTCGCCCCGGTCAGATCGACGAGATGCAGCACTTCGGCCCCTTGGGCGGCATAGGATTGCAGGCGCGGCAGCGGATCGTTGCCGTAGTCGCGCTGCTGGCCATAATCGCCCTGATGGAGACGGACGACCGTACCGTCAATTAAATCTAAAGCAGGAATGATCATCACATCTCCAGGAAGTTTTTCAGCAGCTGCGCCCCGGCGCTGCCGGAGCGTTCAGGGTGGAACTGGACGCCAAAGAAGTTATCTTTCTGTACCGCCGCGGTGAAGGCCTCGCCGTAGCTGCACTGGGCGATGGTATTGACGTTGACCGGCATCGCGTAGCTGTGGACGAAGTAAAAATACGCCCCGTCTTCAATACCGCGAAACAGACGATCGCCCGCTTTGGCATACACCTGGTTCCAGCCCATATGCGGCAGCGGCAGGCCGTGGTCGGTCATTTTCGGCACGTCCTGCTCGATAATGCCCAGCAGGTCGACGCCGTTGTTCTCTTCGCTGCGTTTTCCCAGCAGCTGCATGCCGAGGCAAATGCCCAGCACCGGCTGGGTACAGGCTTTAATCAGTTCGATTAACTCGCGCTCGCGCAGCTGGTCCATCGCCGCCTGGGCCGTTCCCACCCCCGGTAGAAACAGCTTATCGGCGCGCAGCACCACATCCGGGTCGCGGCTGACCTGCGGCTCGTAGCCGTGGCGGCTCACCGCGGATTTCACCGAATTGAGGTTGGCGCAGCCGGTATCGAGGATCACCACGTTCATCAAAGTACCCCTTTCGAAGACGGCAGCGTGTCGCCCTGGACGCGAATCGCCTGGCGTAGCGTGCGGCCGAAGGCCTTAAACAGGCTCTCTACGCGGTGGTGGTCGTTTTTGCCCTTGGTTTTCAGGTGCAGAGTGACCGCCATGGTATAGGAGAGCGAGCGGAAGAAGTGTTCCACCATCTCGGTGCTCAGATCGCCAACGCGCTGATAGGTAAAGTCGGCTTTATATTCAAGGTGCGGGCGGCCGGAGATATCCAGCGCGCAGCGGGCCAGACATTCGTCCATCGGCAGCACAAAGCCGAAACGGCCGATGCCGCGCTTATCGCCGAGCGCCAGCTTCAGCGCTTCGCCCAGCGCCAGCCCGGTATCTTCCACGGTGTGGTGATCGTCGATATACAGATCGCCGCCAACGTTAACCTCCAGGCGGAAGCCGCCGTGGGTAGCGATTTGGTCAAGCATATGATCGAAGAAACCGACGCCGGTAGAGATTTTGCTGCCGCCTTCGCGGTCCAGCCACACTTTCACATCCACCTGGGTCTCTTTGGTGATGCGCTCAACGTGGGCGTAGCGGTCGCGGCGGGTTAGCTGTTCGCAAATGGTCGGCCAGTCCAGCTTTTCGCGGTCATAGCGCAGGCCGGTAATGCCCATGTTATCCGCCAGCTGAATATCGGTCGCGCGGTCGCCAATCACGTAGCTGTGGGCGGTGTCCATCACCCCTTGTTCCAGCCATGGCAGCACCAGCCTGGTTTTCGGTTTGCGGCAGTCGCAGTTATCCGTCGGGAGATGCGGGCAAATCAGCACTTCGTCAAAGTTGACGCCCTGGGAGGCGAAAATCTGCATCATCAGGTTGTGCGGGCCGTCGAACTCGTCCTGCGGCAGGCTGGCGGTTCCCAACCCATCCTGGTTGGTGATCATCACCAGCTTGTACCCTTCCTGCTGCAGCTTGAGCAGGGCCGGGATCACCTGCGGCTCAAACGCCAGCTTATCGAAGCGGTCTACCTGAAAATCAACCGGTGGCTCGGAAATCAGCGTACCGTCACGGTCAATAAAGAGAAACTTCTGGGTCATACATTCTCCGCAGTCAAAGCGTCAATGACGCGCTGGCTCTCTGCACGGGTACCGATAGTGATACGCAAACAGCCGCTTAATGAAGGTTGTTTATTCTGGTCACGTAAGATAATGCCCTGATCCCACAAAGATTTAAACACCGCGCTGGAGGCGACGATCCGCGCCAGAACGTAGTTGCTCTCGGAATCGAACACCTCTTCAACGCAGGCAATGCCGCGCAGCTGGCTTACCAGATAATCGCGTTCGGCGAGGATCTGCGCCACGCGCGCCCGCATGGCGGCAATGCCTTCCGCGCTGAGCGCCTGGGCGGCGATATCGGCCACCGGCGTGGAGAGCGGATAAGGCGCGATAACCTTCATCAGCACGTTAATCACCTCGGCGTTGGCGAGAGTGAAACCGCAGCGCAGGCCAGCCAGGGCGAAGGCCTTGGAGAGGGTACGCAGAATCGCCAGGTGCGGATACTCGTTCAGCCAGGTCGCCAGCGTCGCCTGCGGGCAGAATTCGATATAGGCTTCATCCGCGACCACGATGGCTTTGCCGCGCGTCATCTCCAGCAGGGTACGAAAATCTTTCGGGTTGATAATCTGCCCGGTCGGGTTATTCGGGCTACAAACGAAAACCACTTTCACGCCGTCGAGATTGGCCGCGATGCCCGGCAGATCCAGCTGCCAGTCGGCGAGCGTCGGCACCGTGCGGCAGGTCACGCCGATGGTTTCGGCGCTGACGCTGTACATGCCGTAGGTCGGCGGGCAATAGAGCACCGCGTCCTGGCCCGGCTCGCAGAACGCGCGGATCAGCAGTTCAATACCTTCGTCGGCGCCGCGACTGACCAGCACCTGCTCCGGCTTGACGCCCGCATACTGTGCGTAGCGTTCAATGACCGCTTTCGGCTGCGGTTCCGGGTAACGGTTCATCGTCTGCTCGGTCAGCTGGAACTCTACCGCGGTAGGGAATTCGTTGGCGTTCAGCCAGACGTCGCCTTTACCCCCGAGACGGCGAGCTGATTGATACGGCGTCAGCGCGCGGACGTTGGCGCGGGCTAAATCTTCAATGCTCATGCTTGCTCCTTAAGGGCTGCGACGCGAAGCGTAACGGCGTTTTTGTGGGCGTCCAGGCGCTCGGCGGCGGCCAGAATTTCAATCGTTGAGGCGAGGGCGGCAAACCCGTCGCGCGACAGCTCCTGCACGGTCATACGTTTCTGGAAATCCGCCAGGCCGAGGCTGGAGCAGGTCGCGGTGTAGCCGTAGGTCGGCAGCACGTGGTTGGTGCCGGAGGCGTAATCACCGGCGGATTCCGGCGACCAGTCGCCGAGAAATACCGAACCGGCGCTGGTGATACCGTCGACCAGTTCGCGGGCGTTACGGGTCTGAATAATCAGGTGCTCCGGGCCGTACTGGTTGGAAATCGCCACGCACTGGGCGATATCGCGCGCCACGATGATGCGGCTGGCGGAAAGCGCGCCGCGGGCGGTTTCCGCCCGGGACAGCGCGGCCAGCTGGCGCTCAACGGCTTGCGCGACGCGGGTGGCCATCTCGCTATCCGGCGTCAGCAGGATCACCTGCGAATCCGGGCCGTGCTCGGCCTGGGAAAGCAGGTCGGACGCGACGAAATCCGGGGTGGCGCCGCTGTCGGCGATCACCAGCACTTCCGACGGCCCGGCGGGCATATCGATAGCCGCGCCGTCAAGACGCTGGCTCACCTGGCGCTTGGCTTCGGTCACGAAGGCGTTGCCAGGGCCAAAGATTTTATCGACCTTCGCCACCGATTCGGTGCCGAACGCCAGGGCGGCAATCGCCTGCGCGCCGCCGACGTTAAAGATATTGCGCACGCCGCACAGCTGGGCGGCATAAAGGATTTCATCAGCAATCGGCGGCGGCGAGCACAGCACCACCTGCTGGCAGCCGGCGATGCGCGCCGGCGTTGCGAGCATCAGCACCGTTGAGAACAGCGGCGCCGAGCCGCCGGGAATATATAAGCCGACGGAGGCGATAGGGCGGGTCACCTGCTGGCAGCGCACGCCCGGCAGGGTTTCAACATCCACGGCCTGCAGTTGCTGCGCGTTGTGGAAGGTTTCGATATTTTTGACCGCCACGGCCATCGCCTGCTTGAGCTCGTCGCTCAGGCGCGCGCCGGCGGCGGCAATCTCTTCGTCGCTAACCTTCAGCGCCTTGACGTCGGTTTTGTCGAATTTCGCGCTGTATTCACGCAGGGCCGCATCGCCGTTGTCTTTGACGTTAGTGAGGATCTCCGACACCGTCTTGCTGATGCTCCCGGAGGCGGAAATGGCCGGGCGCGTTAAGAGTTGTTGCTGTTGTTCTGCGCTACAGCCGTTCCAGTCGATAATTGTGTTGAAGCTCATGGTTGTTTCCCCTGTTTATCCCGTGACCGACCCGCCGGATTACTCCATCATCTTCTCAATCGGCAGGACCAGAATGGAGCTGGCGCCCAGCGCTTTCAGTTTTTCCATGGTTTCCCAGAACAGGGTTTCGCTGCTCACCATGTGCATCGCCACGCGCTGCTTGTCGCCGGCCAGCGGCAGAATGGTCGGGCGCTCGGCGCCGGGCAGCAGGGCGATGACTTCTTCCAGGCGTTCGGTCGGCGCGTGCATCATGATGTATTTTGATTCGCGGGCCTGAATCACGCCCTGAATACGGGTTAGCAGGCGGTCAATCAGCTGCTGTTTGCTATCGGCCATCTCGCCGTCGCGCTGGATCAGGCAGGCTTTGGAGCGGAACATCACTTCCACTTCGCGCAGGCCGTTCGCTTCGAGTGTCGCGCCGGTTGAGACCAGGTCGCAGATCGCGTCAGCCAGACCGGCGCGCGGGGCCACTTCAACCGAGCCGTTCAGCAGGCAGGATTTGAACGAGATGCCTTTCTGGTCAAGGTAGCGCTTCAGCAGGTGCGGGTAGGAGGTGGCGATGCGTTTGCCGTTAAGCATCGCCGGGCCGTCCCAGGGTTCATCCGCCGGGGTCGCCAGCGACAGGCGGCAGCCGCCGAAGTCGAGACGGCGCAGGGTGAAGTAGCGCGGATCTTCGCCCTGAGCGCGGCGGCTCAGCAGCTCTTCTTCCAGCACGTTTTCGCCGATAATCCCCAAATCGACCACGCCGTCCATGATAAGGCCCGGAATATCGTCATCTCGCACGCGCAGAATATCGATGGGCATATTTTCCGCCAGCGCGATCAGGCGCTGGGTGTGCAGATTCACTTTGATGCCGCAGCGGCTGAGTAATTCGCGTGAATCTTCGCTTAAACGCCCTGATTTCTGAATAGCTATGCGTAAACGGCTGTTGTCTAACATTCTTATTTTCCTCTGTAACCCTGTCTGAATCTGTCCGAATTCGGTCCAAAAAAAAGCCCCCGGAAGCGAATCTTCCGGGGGCTCTCTTTGCGTTCATGCACCACTGGAAGATCCAAACGTCTTCCAGCACACATCGCCTGAAAGACTAGTCAGGATGATGGTGATGATGGTGGTTTTTAAATTGAACGCTGTTCATAAAATTCTCTGTGAATGACTATGCATTTGATGCCTTTTAACCTAAACCACTTTACTCGCATAAAGCAAGGGCTTTTTTCTATCATTAATTCATTTCATATTGACCGAAGAAATTGTCAGTTGCCGCCGGCTGGCGTAGCCTTAAGTCAGCACAGCGAAAAGTCAGGAGCAAGGGGATGAAGAAGGTCGCGATTGTAGGTTTAGGATGGCTGGGTATGCCGCTTGCGCTGTCGTTGATGTCGCGGGGATGGCAGGTGACCGGCAGTAAGACCACGCAGGATGGCGTGGAGGCGGCGCGGATGTGCGGCATCGACAGCTATCCGCTGCGTCTGGAGCCGCAGCTGGTCTGCGACACCGAGGATCTGGATACCTTAATGAACGTCGACGCGCTGGTGATTACTTTACCGGCGCGGCGGACCGGTCCCGGCGAGGACTTTTACCTTCAGGCGGTACAGGAAATCGTTGATACCGCGCTGGCGCATCACGTGCCGCGCATCATATTCACCAGCTCAACGTCGGTTTACGGCAACGCCAGCGGCACGCTAAAGGAGAACTCCCCCCGTAACCCGCAAACCGCCAGCGGACGGGTGCTGAAAGAGCTGGAGGACTGGCTGCATAACCTTCCCGGCACCTCGGTGGACATTCTGCGCCTCGCCGGGCTGGTGGGGCCGTCCCGTCATCCGGGGCGCTTCTTTGCCGGGAAATCCGCGCCGGACGGCCAGCACGGCGTCAATCTGGTGCATCTCCAGGATGTGATCGCCGCGATCGAACTGTTATTGCAGGCTCCGAAAGGCGGGCGCATCTATAATATATGTGCGCCTAAGCATCCCGCGCGCGGCGTCTTTTATCCGCAGATGGCCCGCGAGCTTGGGCTTCCCGTCCCCGTATTCTCTGATAACCCGGAGAACGGTTGCGGCAAGATTGTGGATGGCAGCCGTATTTGCAACGAACTGGGGTTTGAGTACCAGTACCCCGATCCGCTGGTGATGCCGATGGAGTAATGCGCCAGCGGTGAATCGCGTACCGAAAGGGGGTAGCGATGAAACCACTGCTGGATGTGCTCGTCATTCTTGATGCCCTCGACAAAGAGGGCAGCTTTGCCGCCGCCTCGGCGAAGCTCTATAAAACGCCGTCGGCGCTGAGCTATACCATTCATAAGCTGGAAAGCGATCTCAATATTCAACTTCTCGACCGCAGCGGCCACCGGGCGCGCTTCACCCGTACCGGGCAGATGCTGCTGGAAAAGGGGCGCGACGTGCTGCACACCGCCCGCGAACTGGAAAAGCAGGCCGTCAGGCTGCATCAGGGCTGGGAAAATGCGCTGATACACAACGTCGACGCTACCTTTCCGTTCTCGCTGCTGGCCCCGTCGATCGCGGCGTTTTATCGCCAGCATCACGCCACCCGTCTTGAATTCCGCCGCGATACCCTCGGCGCAAACTGGCAGACGCTGGTGGAAGGGCGGGCGGATCTTCTGCTCGGCGCGCTGGGCGACCCCCCGGCGCTCAGCGGCTACGGCTCTGTTCTACTGGGGGAGGTGGCGCAGGCGTTTGTCGTTGCGCCCCAGCATCCGCTTGCGCAGATTGCCGGTCCTGTGGGCTGGCGGACGCTGCGCCGCCATCGCGCGATTACCACCGACGGCGCGTGGCCGCAGGCCGACGGTCAGGAGAGCCTGACGGTATTCGATCTTTCCGCCCAGCTGATGCTGCTGTGCGCCGGACTGGGCTGGAGTTATTTACCGCTATTTCAGGTGCAGCCTTTAATCGCCCGCGGCGAGCTACTGATAATAAAAACGACGGTCCCCGAACCGGTCAATCGCGCATGGATAGGCTGGAATGAAGACGTTTGCGGGCAGGCGGGCGAGTGGTGGCGAAAGGAGATATTAGCAAATAGTGCTATCCATCAGGTCTATAATACTAAAATCGTATGAATATTAATCTGTTAGAGAATTACCAAGATTATTAAGCCTTGTAACATCTTGTCATCGGGCCAGCAGTTGTTGCAAAATACGCGTCCTGAAAATCAGAAACTGGCCGACGCTTTTTTAAAGTGTCGGTTATTTTTTTGGTTGAAAGACACATCATTCAATACCAAGAGGCCGGGCTTCGTACCGGATAGATATTTACTAAAAACCGACAGTGGTTGTCGCTGAGGAATACAAAGAAATGGGGCAATTTTTTGCTTACGCGCTGGCGTTCACCGTAAAAGGGGATAACTATGTCGCATAACGCTACTCCAAAAACCTCTCGCGTGGAATTACGTAAAACGCTTACGTTGATTCCGGTTGTCATGATGGGCCTGGCCTATATGCAGCCGATGACGCTGTTCGATACGTTTGGTATCGTCTCTGGATTGACTGATGGTCACGTAGCGACGGCTTACGCCTTCGCGCTGATCGCCATTCTCTTCACGGCGCTGAGCTACGGTAAACTGGTTCGCCGTTTCCCGTCGGCGGGTTCCGCCTATACCTACGCGCAGAAATCCATTAGCCCGGCCGTCGGCTTTATGGTGGGCTGGTCATCGCTGCTGGACTACCTGTTCATGCCGATGATCAACATTCTGCTGGCCAAAATTTATTTTGAAGCGCTGGTGCCTTCTATTCCTTCGTGGATCTTCGTTGTCGCGCTGGTGGCCTTTATGACCATCTCCAACCTGCGCAGCATCAAGACCGTGGCGAACTTCAATACCCTGATCGTTATCCTGCAGATGGGTATCGTGGCGGTGATTGTTGGCCTGATTATCTACGGCGTTATGCACGGCGAAGGCGCGGGCACGCTGACCAGCACCCGTCCATTCTGGTCTGAAGGCGCGCACGTGGTGCCGATGATTACCGGCGCGACCATCCTGTGCTTCTCGTTCCTCGGCTTCGACGGCATCTCTTCGCTGTCTGAAGAGACCAAAGACGCGGAGCGCGTGATCCCGAAGGCTATCTTCCTGACCGCGCTGATTGGCGGCCTGATCTTTATCGGCGCTTCCTACTTCCTGCAGCTGTACTTCCCGGACATCTCGCGCTTTAAAGATCCGGACGCCTCGCAGCCTGAAATCATGCTGTACGTGGCGGGCAAAACCTTCCAGTGGGGCGTGCTGATTTTCTCCAGCGTTACCGTACTGGCATCCGGCATGGCCGCGCATGCGGGCGTTTCCCGTCTGATGTACGTGATGGGCCGCGACGGCGTGTTCCCGACGCGTTTCTTCGGCTACGTGCATCCGAAATGGCGTACTCCGGCATGGAACGTGCTGCTGGTTGGCGCGATCGCGCTGCTGGCGATTAAATTCGACCTCGTCACGGCGACGGCGCTGATTAACTTCGGCGCGCTGGTGGCGTTCACCTTCGTTAACCTGTCGGTGATCTCCCAGTTCTGGATCCGTGAAAAGCGCAACAAAACGCTGAAAGACCACTTCAACTATCTGATTCTGCCGGTCTGCGGCGCGCTGACCGTCGGCGCACTGTGGATTAACCTCGAAGAGAGCTCCATGGTTCTCGGCCTGATCTGGGGCGGTATTGGTCTGGTCTACCTGGCCTGCGTGACCAAAAGCTTCCGCAACCCGGTGCCGCAGTACGAAGACGTCGCATAATCACATTTGATGATGTGAAAAGCCGGAGGGAAACCTCCGGCTTTTTTGTTTGCAGCGCCCCCTTCGGGAAACGGCTACTCAAAACAGGCGCTGCGTTCCCAGCACTCGTCGCAGCTTGGCGAACGGCAGATAACTTCCCCCTGCTGCAGCAAACAGCGCTGACGATAAAAGAACTTTTTCCAGCGCATATTGTGTTCGTTCATCACCACCAGCTGTGGAAAGCAGTCGCTCATCAGCAGGCGCAATTCGGCGCGCGATGCCAGACCAAGATCCTGCCAGAGATGGTTAAACGCCAGCGAAACCTCGGCGATAATCTGCGCCATCGGCCCGGCATCTTGCTGCATCCAGCCCGCCAGCCAGGCGCCCAGCTGCTGGCGCTCCTCTTCGCGGGTGGCGTTGAGCTCCGCCATCAGGCGGCGACGGGTGAGCGTCTCGCCGTCGAGCGGCGTTTCCACCTCGCCCAGGCGCCGCCGCAGCGCCTGCCAATCGCGCGGGCTAAGCCCCATGCGCAGCGGAAAGCTGCCTTTCCCCGCGTGGTACAGCAGCCATAAGCGCCGCAACCAGTCGAGCGGCGGCATCAGGCGACCCCCTTATGCGGCAACGCGGCAGGCCAGCTCCCCCGACGCTGTTGCCACCACGCGGGCAGCACTTCGGAGACCGGCCGCCACGCGCCGTCAACGCAGGGTTCAATGCCTTCCTGTTCCAGCTGTTGCCACGGCGTATGGCCGATACGCACGCAGAATACGGCTTTAACGTCCGCCAGCAGTTCGAGGATCGCCGCAAACCGGGCTGCGTTATCCTGCGGCTCGCAGTCATCGCGCCCCTGACAATATTTGGGCGTAAAGCGCTCGTTGACCAGCACCATACCGGCGGCCGAGAGGCTGTAAATGTAGAACCGGTCGGCGTGACCAAAGTGACAATCAATGACGTCCCCGCGGCTTGACGCCACGGCGACCAGGCAGGCGTCATCGGCTTCAGATTCGCCGCGGGTCGCAATGCTGGCGTGCAGCTGCGCGCGCTGGTGGAGGATCGGCAGCCAGGCCGGGAGACTCTCTGGCGCCGGAAGCTGGGTAAACTGCTGGCTGCGGTCTTCGCCGAGCATCCCAATGGCGTCGGCGCGACACTGGTGGCAGTGGGTCATCTGCGGCATCACTTCGCCGCACCGGCCGCGGGTGGCGGCGAGCGTCTCGGCGTCCGGCTCCGGCTGGCCGTTGAGGCCAAACACCGTGCCGTGCTCCGGCCTGGCGATCAGCGGCATAATATTATGGATAAACGCGCCGCTGGCCCGCAGCGCGCGGCTCACGTCGGCCATGCCGCTATCGTTGATACCGGGGATCAGCACCGAATTTATTTTCACCAGCACGCCTTTGGCGGTCAGCCTGCGTACGCCCTCAAGCTGACGGGCAATCAGGATCTCTCCCGCTTCGCGCCCGCTGTAGCGTTCGCCGTCCAGCCATAGCCAGGCGTAGATTTGCGCGGCAATCTCCGCGTCGAGGGTGTTAATGGTGACCGTGACGTGGTCAACGCCGACATCCAGCAGGCGGTCCACCGCGTCAGGCAGCATCAGTCCGTTGGTCGACAGGCATAATTTCAGGTCCGGCAGCTGTTCGCGGATCAGCTCCAGGGTGCGAAAGGTGCGGGCGATATTGGCGAGCGGATCGCCGGGCCCGGCGATGCCCACCACCGAAAGCTGCGGGATCGCCTGCGCGACCTGACGCACTTTCACGACCGCCTGTTCAGGCGTCAGCAGCGTTGACGATACCCCGGGGCGGGACTCGTTGCTGCAATCGAATTTGCGATTACAGTAGTTGCACTGCAAATTGCAGGCGGGCGCGACGGGCAGATGCATCCGCGCGAAACGGTGATGCCCATGGCGAGAGTAGCAGGGGTGCGCGGCAGCTTTATCGGCCACAAGCGGCGTCAATGCGCTGTCATCCGCCGGGCGGCAGGCTTTGCCGCCAGAAAAAGAGGAGCAGGAAGTCATGGTCGTACCTTCGTGGTTGGGCGATACCTTCCTGCTGCAAATGCTGTACCAGAGGTTAATTTCGCAACCGCATGAAAAGTAGACTTTTTAACCGGCAACCCGCGTCCCTGAATTGTCGCAATTCCGCCGCGCTGGCGACAATGTCCTGAATCTCACATAAGGCTTCACAGTCGCGGCATGGTGATATCCATAATCTGAATGCGATACGCCACCTGGCGCGGGGTCATGCCGAGCAGCCGCGCCGCTTTGGCCTGCACCCAGCCCGCTTTTTCCAGGGCGGCGATCAGCCGCTGGCGCTCGTCGAGGCTGTTATCGAGCCAGCCGTCCTCCGCCGGGCCGCTGCTGGCGAGCGCTTTCGGCGGGTTATCGCGATGGTTGAACAGAATCACGTCCCGGTCTATCAGGCCGCTTTCCGACAGCACCGCCGAACGTTCGAGACAGTTTTCCAGTTCGCGCACGTTTCCCGGCCAGCTGTACTCCATCAGCAGGCGAATCGCCCCATCGCTGATGCGCAGCGTTCGCCCCTGGCTGTGGGCGATTTTTCGCACCAGAAAGTGCGCCAGCTCGGCGATATCCTCCTGGCGCTCGCGCAGCGGCGGCAGCGCGATAGGCATTACGTTCAGGCGGTAGTATAGATCCTCGCGGAAATGACCCAGCCGCACCTCCTCTTCCAGATGGCGGTTGGTCGCCGCGATAATGCGCACGTTGACGCGCAGGGTTTCGTCGCCGCCGACGCGCTCCATCTCCCCCTCTTGCAGAATACGCAGTAGCTTAGCCTGAAACGAGGCGCTGCTTTCGCCGATCTCATCGAGGAATAAGGTGCCGCCGTCCGCCAGCTCAAAGCGGCCTTTCCGCTGGCGCACCGCGCCGGTAAACGCGCCTTTCTCATGACCAAAAAGCTCGCTCTCCAGCAGGTTGTCCGGCAGCGCCGCGCAGTTAAATTTGACGAACGCCGCGGCGGCGCGCGGAGAATTATGGTGGATGGCGTTGGCGATGAGCTCTTTCCCGGTGCCGCTCTCGCCGCGTACCAGCACCGTGGTATCCCAGCGGGAAACCTGACGAATAATATCCATAATCTGCCGCATCGCCGGGCTTTTACCGACCATATTCTCCAGGCCGAAACCGCGCGAAGGGGTACAGGCGCGCGGGCGCTCTATTCTGGGGCTCTGCTGCGGCGCCTGCGCGGCGGAGGTTGGCAGGAGCATCAGGCGAATCGTCTGGGCGATCAGATTGGCGACGGTTTCGAGAAAGCGCGTGCAGGCGGGCAGCCGCTCTTCCTGACGCGCCATCGGCTGCGCCGCCAGTACGCCGATGGGCCGGGAGTGGGGGCCCATCAGCGGAACGGCGATAAACGGCAGGTCATAGTCGTACAGGCTCAGACGATCGAGAAAACGCTGGTCGTCGGCGACGCGCGGCAGCACCAGCGACTGGCCCTGCGCCAGCACGGTACCGACTAATCCTTCCCCCGGCCGGTAGCGAATTTGCGTACTGCCGGGCAGCGTCTGGTCTTCCGTTTGCTGCAGCGCTTCGATGCTCAGGATCTCCTGCTGGCTGTCGTACAGGCAAATCATCCCGTGCTGCATAAACGCATCGTTATGTAGCACGCTCAGGACCTCCTGCAGGGTTTTGCTCGCTTCGGTGGCGCGACTCAGGACCACGCTTATCCGCTGCATGGCGGTAAACTGCTGGGAGAGATCGAAACGTCTGACGGTGGTGTCCGAATCGGATTTATGGATCATTGTTCACCTCCGGTCAGGGTATTAAAGAGCGGAAAACGCAGAACCAGGCTGGTGCCTCCCTGCGGTCGCGAAGCCAGTTCAATCGCGCCGCGGTGGTAGGCGACCAGCGTTTGGATCAGCCGCAGCTCCATCCCTTTGCCGGGAGAGTTTAGGGCATCGGGGGAGTGGGCGTAGCGCACCTGCAGCAGCGGGACATTGTCGTTGAGATACAAAGAGAGCCAGCCCTCGTCCTCTTCGGCGTAAAGTTCGATCTCCAGCGGTACGGAGGGCAGCTCGGCGGCGAGGGCCAGCGTCCGGTCGAGCCATAAACTCAAGCAGGCCAGCAGCTGGGTACGCTGGCCGAAGCCGACCAGATGCGGCGATGCCATGTCCACCTGCAGCCGCGCGCGATCGTCAAAGCGGGTGCGGTAGAGGGCGTACAGGTCGTCAAAAAAGGGCTGAAGCGGCCAGACGGCATTGCTTTCCAGCTCAAGAGAAGGGCGGCAGCGCTGCAGGCGCGCCATGGCCTCTTCACCTTCGCGCCACGCCGCGTCCAGCGCCACGTTGCCGCTGCCTTCGCCGTTCAGCCGGCGGGCCGCCGCCAGCATATTGATTGGGCAATTAAGCTGAATCAGCGCCGCGTCCAGCGACTCGCGAATCGCGGCCAGCAGCTTACCGGCGGTCATTTGCTGTTTCAGACGGTCGAGCCGGCCCTGCTCCTGCTGCTGGCGCTGCTGGGTACAGTCGGCGATCACCACCAGCGTGCGCGCCGGGGCGCTGTCGACGAAGTAGCGGCTGGCTTCTTCACTCACGCCGGGCAGCGCCCAGCAGGTCACCGACAGCCAGCGGACCGCGCCGCGAACCACCACCGGCAGGATTTGCTCCGCGCCGGGCCCCATTTTGCGCGGGGAAACCTGGAGCTCGACCAGCAGCTCTTTCCCGCCGCAGTCCGCGCAGAACGTTTTGTAGGCGAGATTATCCATCACCACCCGATCCTGCTCATCGACCACGACCACGGCGGCGGGGATGTTATTGAGCACCGCTTCCATTAGCGTCATATGATTGCGCAGCCGCTGTTCCAGGGTATAGCTGACGCTGATATCCCGCTGCATCGCCAGATAATGCTCCAGCTCGCCCTGCGGATTCAGCACCGGCGTGATATCGATATCAACCAGATACAGGCCGCCGTCGCGGCGCTGATTAATTAGCTGACCGCGCCACGGCTGGCGCTGGAGCAGGGTTTGCCACATCTCCTGGTAGATCTCGCGCGGCGTCTGGCTGCTGGCCAGCAGGCGCGGGTTCTGATTGAGCAATTGCGCCAGCGAGTATCCAGTCTGGCGGCAAAACGCCGGGTTGGCGTAGATAATATTCGCCCGGGCATCGGTGAGGGAAATCGCTACCGATGCCTGTTCGACCATTGTAAAAAACAGCCCCGGATGTTGTTGAGTCAGCGCACCGGCAATCGCCTCGGGTACGGCGTTATCGAGCATCATATTCAGGGTCATCGCAAACTCCTGTGTCGCAGTTATGACAATTTGTCCGACACCGTGACAGGGACGCCGCGGTGTTTTCCGAACGGTGATAACCATGCAAACCGTGCGCCCTTATCGGCGTGATGTGCAGAAACATTGATCCGGTAGGGGAAAAGCAGGCGCTTTTTGCATTTTAAGCGCCCCGCCAGCCCCGCCGCGCGCGGCGGGAGGGGGCTGAAGCGATCGTTTTGGGGCAGGGATGGGCCGCGGTAGTGCAAAGCAACCTGGCACAGCCTTCGCAATACCCCTGCGAGAACGCGTATTTTCAACCCCCTTTTCCGACAGGAGCGCAACATGGCGAACATTGGTATTTTCTTTGGCACCGATACCGGTAAAACCCGCAAAATCGCGAAAATGATCCACAAGCAGCTGGGCGAGCTGGCGGATGCCCCGGTCAACATTAACCGCACGACGCTGGACGACTTTATGGCCTATCCGGTGCTGCTGCTGGGCACGCCGACGCTCGGCGACGGCCAGCTGCCGGGGCTGGAGGCCGGATGCGAAAGCGAGTCATGGAGCGAATTTATCAGCGGCCTCGACGACGCCAGCCTGAAAGGGAAAACCGTGGCGCTGTTCGGCCTCGGCGATCAGAGAGGCTATCCGGACAACTTCGTCAGCGGGATGCGCCCGCTGTTCGACGCCCTGAGCGCGCGCGGCGCGCAGATGATTGGCAGCTGGCCAAATGAGGGTTATGAATTCAGCGCGTCCTCGGCGCTGGAAGGCGACCGCTTTGTTGGGCTGGTGCTGGATCAGGATAACCAGTTCGACCAGACCGAAGCGCGTCTGGCGAGCTGGCTTGAGGAGATTAAACGCACCGTGCTGTAGGCGTTAACGGGTAGCCGCCGAGGCTACCCGCACAGTCCCGGCTGACGGGAAATCATCTGTTCCAGCCACTGGCGCTGATGGCGCTGCTGGCTCTGCTGCCAAAGATAATCGCGCGCGCTCTCCAGCGCCTGCTGCGGCTCCATGGGCGCGGCGGGGCGAATCGCTTCGCACCATAAAAGATGCCAGCCCAATTCGCTGGCGATGGGAAGGCTTAGCGCGTTTTCCGCCAGTGAAAACAGCGCGGTCTCGAGCTGCGGATAGAGCAGGCCGCGGCTAATCCAGCCTAAACGACCCTCTTCCAGCGCGCTCGGGCAGTGGGAATAGCGCTGGGCCAGCGGCGCGAAAGCGTCCCGCGAGGCGTTGATTTGCCGATACAGGCCGAGGATCCGCTGGTGCACGGCTTCGCGGTCGTTATCGACCGTCAGCAGTAAATGGCGGGTCAGACGCTGTTCCGGGCGCATAAACTGCGTCTGGTGGCGCAGATACCATGCCTGTACCGTAGAGAGATCCGGCTGCGGCGCCTGGCGGGCGATATCGGCAAAGGCGAGTTCCAGCCGGGCGTGATGGCGCACGATGGCAGCGCGCTCGGGCGGCGTAAAATCCCCCTCGTCGAGCCAGATGGCAAGGGAGGCGGCGATATTCTCCAGCAACGCCGCCGGAATATCGCCTTCAGGGACCCGCGCGACGATCGTCTGCTCCATATGGCACTGGCGTTGCCAGGCCTGTTCAAAAGCCGGCGTATCGGCCGGATCCAGGGCCGCCGGATCGCGATTCCAGCGGCTGCGCGCTAGCCGCTGCCGGGCAAAACGTTGCCATGCGTTCATTCTTCTCTTTCCTCTATAAGGGCGATGGCCTGCGCAGGGACCCTGAACCAGCGGCCGCTAAAGTCGACGGTGTAGCTGTCGCCGAGCTCTCCCCGATCGGTAGCCTCAACGCGTCCCCGCTGGCCGGCGCTCACGACCACATCGCCGTTGACCGCGAGCGCCATCTGGCAGGTCACGCTATCCCCGTATTGCAAATTTCCGGCCAGCCACGGCTGGGTGATGGGGATCAGCTCCTGCTCGCGGCAGCCGATGATCCGATCGGTTTCCGGAAAGTGGATCTGGTAGATAATCTGATCTTGCAAAAAAACGCCCCAGTCGCGCACAAAGCCGGTGCTGCCGCGCCTGACCAGCAGCGCGCCGGGCGCGAAGCCCGCCACGGTGCCGTCGTTACGAATCGCGCGTACGACGCGGACCTCTTCGCTAAAGGTGAATTTCGGTCTCATGTTCCGCTCTCCTGAAACTGTTGCTGATAGCTCTCCGCGAGCAGTCTTCGCGCCAGCAGCCAGGGCGCGCGGTCGTTATCCTCGAGCCGGTTTTGCAGCGGCACCTCCGCGCGGAGTTTGCGATGAAACGTTGCCAGCACCGGCAGGCTGCAGCGGCCAAGCAGCTCGGGCTGATAGGGGACGGCGAAAAACTGAAAAAAAGATTCGGCGGAGCGAAGTTCGTCCACGCCGGGAATTTGATAAAACCACTCCATCATTACCCCCTCGCCCGCAGGGCGGATTCACCGCACAGCTCGTCGTAGATAGCCACCAGCTCGTAATCTTTCGGGCTGCGCTTCCAGTTCTCGGCGAAGCGGCGGATGGCGGGCAGCAGCTGGTTAATCTGCGCGGCGTTGAGGTGATAGCCCATCTGGTCAAAAATGCCGTTGACCGCCTGACGCCCGGAGTGTTTGCCCAGCACCAGCCGGTAGCTGCGGCCCATCAGGGAAGGGGCGATGGACTGGTAGCTCTCGCTGTCGCGCAGCAGCGCCGCCACGTGGACACCTGACTCATGGGTAAACACCAGCTCGCCGACCAGCGGCTGCTGCGGGTCGATGGCGCGCTGAGCGGCTTCCGCGACCCTCTGACAGAGCGCGGGCAGCGCCGAAAAATGCACGCCGGTCTCCACGCCCAGGCAGCGTTCAAGGCCCAGCGCGACGGTTTCCAGCGCCGCATTGCCCGCCCGCTCGCCGAGACCGAGGACCGTCGTATTCACGCTGGTGGCCCCGGCGCTTACCGCCGCCAGCGTATTGGCGGTCGCCATACCCAGATCGTTATGGGCATGCATTTCGATCTCGCCGGACCAGACGTCGCGCAGGGCCGAGATTTGCGCCGCGGTGGTAAAAGGGTCGAGCAGGCCGACCGTATCGGCATAGCGCAGGCGGGCGGCGGCGCATTGCTGCGCGACCTCGGCGATAGCGCGCAGGGTCTGGCCGCTGGCCCGCGAGGCGTCCTCGCAGCCGATGCATACCTTCAGGCCGAGGGTATGCGCAAGATGGATAAACATCGCCAGCCGCTCCAGCAGCACCGCCAGCGGCTCGCGCAGTTTGTACTGCCGCAGCTTATCCGAAGCCGGAATCGAGATATCCACCCAGTCGATGCCCAGATCGGCGCTCTGGCGGATCTCCAGCGCGTTCATCCGACACCAGGTCATCAGGGTTGCGTCGGGCAGCTGGCGACGCACCAGCTGGATCCGCGCGATCTCCTCGTCGCCCATCGCCGGGGTGCCGACCTCCATCGTCGTTATTCCTGCGGCGTAAAGCGCCTCGGCAATGGCGACCTTTTCGCTGGTGCGAAAGGCGACGCCGGGGCTCTGCTCGCCGTCGCGCAGGGTGGTATCGTTAATCAGCACGCGTTCCATCAGCCACCTCCGCCTTAGCCGTAAACCGGCGTGAATACGGCGTCCGCCGGGCGCGGCTTGCCGTTCTGCCAGTAGGGCGACAGCGCGCGCAGCCGGTCGATAATCGGCGGCAGCGTGGCGACGACGTAATCGATCTCTTTCTCCCGGGTGTAGCGCGAGAGAGAAAAGCGGATGGTGCCGTGGGCGGCGGTGTAGGGGATATTCATCGCCCGCATCACGTGGGAGGGTTCCAGCGAGCCTGAGGTGCAGGCGCTGCCGCTGGAGGCGGCGATCCCGGCCTGGTTTAACAGCAGCAGAATGGCTTCACCTTCAATAAACTCAAAGGCCAGATTCACCGTGCCGGGCACCCGCGGCTGGCCGCCGCCCATTACCATGACCGACGGCACGCTGGCCAGCAGGCGATGCTCCAGCCTGTCGCGCAATTGGCCGATATGCGTCATTCCCGGCAGATGAATATTCGCCAGCTCGCAGGCCGCGCCCATGCCGACGATTCCGCAGATATTTTCCGTCCCGGCTCGCCGACCGTACTCCTGGTGACCGCCGCGCAGCAGCGGGCGAAAGCGCGTTCCCCGCCGCAGATAAAGACAGCCTACGCCTTTTGGCCCGTGGAACTTATGCGCCGAGCAGGAGAGCATATCGATGCGGGTCTGGCCCACGGCGATCGGTATTTTCCCGACCACCTGCACCGCATCGCAGTGAAACAGCGCCCCTTGTTCATGGGCCAGCTCCGCCATTTCGCCGATCGGGAAAAGCACCCCGGTTTCGTTATTCGCCCACATCACGCTGACCAACGCGACGCGCGGGCTGAGCGCCGCGCGGAACTGCGCCATGTCCAGCGCCCCCTCGCTATCCACCGCGATGCGATGAATCCGGTAGCCCTGGCGCTCCAGGTGCTCGCAGGCCGCCAGCGTCGCCGGATGTTCGACCGCGCTGGTGATGATTTCGCGACGCTCCGGCAGCAGGGCGATCGCCGAGGCGATGGCGGTGGCGGTGGCTTCGGTGGCGCAGGAGGTAAAGATGATCTCGCTGGGATACTCCGCGCCCAGCAGCGCCGCAGCCTGCTGGTGCGCGCGTTCCAGAGCCGCCTGGGCCGGAATGCCAAAATCGTGTATCGACGAGGGGTTGCCGTAAAAATCGGTCAAAAAGGGCATCATCGCTTCCAGAACCATCGGGTCCAGACGGGTGGTGGCGTTGTTATCGAGATAAACCTGTTTCATCTTGTCCCCCTTGGGTCAGTTAACCGCGGCTCAGGCCGCCACCACTTCCATATAACAGCCGGTACGTTCCATCAGTTTTTGCTGCAGCCAGGCCAGGGTCATATCGGTCATCATGCAGCCGCTACAGCTGCCGGAGAGACTGACGGTCACCTGGTGGTTGGCGATGCTGAGTAGCGCCATATCGCCGCCGTCGGCCTGAATATGCGGCCGCAGTTCTGCGATGGTATCGACGACGCTCTGCCAGTGCGGATCTTTGCCGCTGGCCACGGCTGGCGTCGTCTGCGGCTGCTGGGCGAGGATCTCCGCCAGCGCCAGCTCGATTTTTTCGTGGCAAGAGGTGCAGCCGCCGCCCGCTTTGGTGTAGTTGATCACCTCGGCAAGGGTGGTCAGCCCGTTGTTCTGTACCGCGCGGCGAATATGCCCTTCATCGACGCCGAAGCATTTGCAGATCAGCTTGCCCTCGTCGTGCTCCTCTTCAAGGCTTTCGCCGCGAAAGTTGGCGATGGCCGCGCGCAGGGCCTCCTGGCCCATCACCGAGCAGTGCATTTTCTCCGGCGGCAGTCCGTCGAGATAATCGGCAATCTGCTGATTGGTTATCTGCCCGGCTTCGGCGAGGGTATGGCCGATAATCAGCTCCGTCAGCGCGGAGGAGGAGGCGATGGCGCTGCCGCAGCCGAAGGTCTGGAAGCCCGCCTCCTCAATGATTTCGCTTTGCGGGTCGACGCGCAGCATCAGGCGCAGGGCGTCGCCGCAGCTTAACGAACCGACGTCGCCTACCGCGTTGGCGTTGTCCACCACGCGCGCGTTGCGGGGGTTAAAAAAATGGTCTTTCACTTTCTCGGAGTAATTCCACATGCTGTCAGCTCCAGGGATGATGACGGAAAACGCCGGGGCGCGGTTCACCGCGGAAGCGCGGTGGCGATAACGAACTAGCAATTGCGATACCAGAGAATAAAGTTAATATTTTTCAAATGGTTGTGTATTAGTCCTGACAAGGTTCGTCCTACAGTGTCGCGATGTTTTGTGGGCTTTGTCACAGAAACGACACGGCTAGCGGCGCGGGTCCGGATCCCCATGCCACTCCTGCTCCTGCAGCAGACGGGTAAAGCGGTCCGGGTCGCGCTGGCGCGTATTTTTGCGCTGCCCTTTGTCGTACCAGTAGAGCTGAATCTCCTGCAGTAAGCCGACGATGGTGGTGTCGGCGGGAACGCGTTCGGCGCGCACGCCCACCTGCAACAGCTGGCGAAAAACCGCGTCGCCAATCGCCACGCAGAACAGCGTGACGCAATCCTCCAGGGCGTGGATCCGCCTGGCGATCTTCTCCGTCTGGTGGCCGTTCTCGACCGAGAAATCAACCACCCGGATGAGAGTGACCCGATCCGCCTTGACGCCGTACACCACCAGCCGCGGGGTAGCGCCGAAGTGCTGATCGACGTGACGATAGTCGGAGCTGGCGAAGGCGACCTTCATAGACCACTCATCGGAGTGGACCATATCAAACTGACGGTTAATCGGCGGCATAAGCGCCTCCTGTGGAGAGTGACGATTCGGGGTTCTGGCGCAGCGGCGATCGGTAGTGGGCGAGGTGGTGGTGACGCTCGCGCATCAGGTTTGCCAGCTCAAACAGCGTATCGCGCATCCCGCTATACCCCTGTCGTACCCGGCGGAATTCGCCGAGCTTATCAAAGAGCGGAAAACCCGCGCGCACCAGCGGCAGCGCAAACTGCTCCGCCAGGTCGCGGGCGTGCGAGTTCGCCACCAGCAGGTCGGCGGGATGCGCGCACAGCAGGGTTTGCAGATCCTCCAGATCCCCCGGCACCACCCGTTCCACCGGCAGCTGGCGCAGGCTGGGATGACCGGTAGGGGCCACCAGCGGGCCGGGCTGCATCCCCTGGCTGTTGGCGAAATCACACCACGCCGCCAGCAAATCGCCTTCCGCCGCTATCGCCATGCGCTGGCCCTGGAGCCACATATGGCAGTCGATCATCGCATCCTGTAGCTGGCCGCGCTGGCGTTCCAGCCACTCGGGAACGGCGCGTCCGGAAATTTTCGCCAGTTGATGAATAAAGGCGTCGCAGCGTTCGAGGGTCATCAGGTGCGGCAGGGCGATAACCTCGCCGCGGCAGCGCGGGGCCAGCAGCGATGAGGCGCGATGAAGGGAGACGCCAATGGCGAAGCTGCACAAGCTTTGTCCCATCTGCTCTATCTGGCGCAGCGGCGTCCCGCCCTGGGTCAGCGGCGAGAAATCGCCCTGCGCCAGGTGGCCGTCCATCGATTGCGCCAGGTCCGGCAGGATTACCGGCTGCAGGCCGAACGCTTCGACGCATCGGCGCAGCCACTCAATATCACCCGGCGAACAGAGGTGGCTGATCAGCAGATTGACCCGGCGATTGCGCTGAGCCGGGCGCGGCGCCGGCGGCACCCACTGCTCAATGACGCTCTCTAGCACCGCGCTGAAGCCGTTCTCCATGGAGCCATAAAAATCCGGCGTGTTAACCGTCAATATCGCCACCCCCTTGTGACGGGGATACTCTTCGCGAAACTGGCGAACCACGCGGGAAATATCGCTGCCCTGGGCCTCCGACAGCCCGGTGCTGAGCAGTACGATAGCCTGCGGATTGTTGCGCTGGCAGAGGGTATCCAGGGCGGTAAAAATATTGCCGTCCGCGCCCATAATCGTCGACGTGGGGTCCATCGCTGTCGACTGCAGGGGAACCGGGTCGTGGAAATGTTGAATAAAAAAGACTTTGGCGAAGGCGCTGCACCCCTGCGCGCCGTGGACCAGAGGGATGCTGTGTTCGATCCCGAGGCTGGCGAGGATTGCGCCGAGCGGCTGGCCGGTTTTGATGGGGCTGACCGCCAGCGGCTTATCGGTGCGGAAAATGTCTGCCATGGTGAGCTCCTTAGCGCCACGGGGCGCGAGAATGGGTTTGCGGCCAGATGGGGCTGTTGATGGTCTGACACAGCTGGCGGGCGAGGGTGACGATCCCCTGATAGCCAGCGAAGGCGTGTTCGCGCTCCTGATTGATATCGAGAAACGGCAGCCTGGCTTTATAGGCGGTGTACATATTGCGTCCGCCGGCAATCATCAGGTCGGCCTGATAGCGATAGACCACATCCAGCAGCGTGCGGGCGTTGCCCTCTTCCAGCATTACCGCCTCTTCGCCCATCAGCTCGCGGATCCGCTGTTTATCCTCTTCGGTGGATTTACGCGTGCCGGTTGCCACCACGGTCATGCCCAAATCCTGCAGCGCCGATACCACCGACCAGGATTTCACCCCGCCGGTATAGAGCAGCGCTTTGCGGCCGCGCAGCTGTTCGCGCCACGGCTGTAGCGCCAGTTCCGCCGCCTGTTCCTCCCGCGCAATCAGCGCTTCGGTACGCTGGCGAAGGTCGTCGTCGCCCAGCAGCGCCGCCAGCTGGCGCAGGGCGTCAGAGGTGGCGCGGATCCCGTAAAAGCTGCCTTCGAACCACGGCGTGCCGTAGCGCTGCTCCAGGGCTCTGGCGACGTTAATTAACGCCCGCGAGCAGACCAGCATATTGGCCTGCGCCCGGTGCATGGTCTGGATCTCGGCGAAGCGGCCATCGCCGGAGAGGCTGCCGAGCACGCGGATCCCCAGTTCGTCGAGCAGCGGCTGAATATGCCAGAACTCGCCGGCAATATTGAATTCGCCAATCAGGCCAATATCGTGACGCTGCTCCGGGGTAAAGGGCGTACTCTCCGGCCAGGGGGCGGGCTCGCGCTGGCCGATGATCCGTTTGACCATGACGTCGCCCGCCAGCCGGTTACCGAGATTTTTACTGCCGTAGAAACCGGCGGCGTCAATAGCGATAACCGGTACGCCGGTGGCGGTCTGCGCGGCCTGGCATACCGCTTCCAGGTCATCGCCCTCCATGGCCGGTACGCAGGTGTTGTAGATAAAGACCGCCGCCGGATGATAGCGGGTGACGATATGGCGCACGGCGTGAAACAGGCGGCGTTCGCCGCGGCCCATAATCACGTCCTGTTCGTTGAGATCGGTGGTGAACCCGAGCCGATTAAGGGTGGGGCCGGAGCTGGCGCTGCCGCGGTTATCCCATGAGCTTCCGGCGCAGCCGATGGGGCCGTGGACCAGATGCGCCACGTCGGCGATGGGCAGCAGGGTTATCTGCGCGCCGTCGAACGCGCAGCCGCCGGCGGTGGCGCCGGGTTTGGGCGCGCTGCAGCCGGATTTTTGTTTATGGTTGTGTTCACAGGCCGGTTCATCCAGCAGCGCCAGAATTTCATTTCCCTTCATAGTGACCTCGTTGACGGTGGGGGATGAGGGGGAAGATGCAATTCGCGCTCCAGAAGCGGAGCCTTGATTTTTAAAGAAAAGAGGTTGTTGGCTTTGCGACAAAGCCAACAATCGGACAAGGGATGGCGGCATGTGATGCTTTATGACCTATCGCGCTGGGATGGCTATTTGTTGATGAAAGGCTGGCAGCGAGGGGGTTAGGCGCATCAAGAAGCCCGGAACAACCGTGAACGGAATATTCCCCTGAGCGTAACGTGGGGAAGAGCGTCCATACGCGAAAAAAAGCCCGCGGGGTCAGCGGGCAACAAGCACAAAACAGGGATTAAAAAACGCGTTCTTCCAGAGGGTTATCCCTGTTAAGCCGCTTCGCCAGCCACGGCGGCAAACGGCCGGCCAGCAGCGTATTGATCGCCTCGCACTGTGCCTGAATCGTCGTCCCGGGCTGCGCTTTCATCGGGTGGATGCGATGGCGGATCAGCCGCGCGGCGGCGGGCCCGCCGATCTCCTGGCAAAACAGCAGCTGACAGTCCTCAATAAGCCGGGCGCGCACTTCGTTGGCCTCCTGCTGGTGGGGGGCGGAGGGATAGCGGCGCAGATCGTACAGCCAGCCGCCTTGTTCATCGAACGCGTAGATAAAAAACAGTCGTCCCTGGCCGAAATGGCCGTTAATCACCAGCCCATCCTGGGAGCAAAATGCCGCCAGCAGCTGCGGCGTGCGCTGGGCAGGGCGAACGATGCGTAAATGGGCGGGCAGCGCGCCCTGCAGGCTCGCCATCACCCGCGACCAGCGAGCGGGGGACATCACCGCCGTCGCGGAGGGAAAGCTGGCGGCCAGCTGCGGCTGGGTCAGGGTCGCCAGACGCTCTGGCGTCAGCGTCTCGCCGCTCTCCTGCGCCAGCCAGTCGACGATTTGCGCCGGCTGTAGGTCCGGCAGAGACTGAAACAGCGCCAGCATACGCCAGAATAGGGTATCGTTGTCGGACATCACCAGCTCCTTATATCAAGGTATTGCGCGTCGCGCGCAGGCTTATCGGAAAGACGGGACGCCCCGGCTGCGGATGCACGTAGTAGCGGCGTCCCCCCTCCAGCGAAATCGCGCCGCCCCAGCGTTCAGCGTCGTTATGCTCAATCTGGATCACTCGCGCTTCCAGATCCTGTTTCGCGATATAGGCGTACAGGTCCGCGCCGCGCTCACGGAAAATCACGATGGGCATACTCCCTCCTGGCCCCGCATGACGCGGGGCACCTGATGGTTAACGGACGAGATCGAAGCTGTAATCGGTTTTGCCCAGCTGGCTGGTATCGCTATCCAGTTTCTCCAGCACGGCGTTCACCAGCGTCGTCACAATGTTCATCGCCCCTTCATAACCCCAGGTTGTCTGGCGGTGCAGATGGTGGCGGTCGAACAGCGGAAAGCCGAGGCGGATAAGCGGCACTTCAAAGGCTTTACCCTTCGCCAGGGTATCGCGCTGGATAAACTTGCCGTAGGAGTTGCCGATCATAAAGTCCGGCTGACGGGTGAACATCAGCGAACGGAAGTGCCACAAATCGCAGTTGATAAACACTTCGCTATCGCGCCCGTACGGCGAGGCATCGAGCATTTTGTTCATCGCTTTTTGCCAGCGTTTGTTGGCGTTATGGCTCAGGATCACCGTTGGCTCGCAGCCCAGCTCCAGCAGGAAGCGGGTGAGGCCCATCACGAAGTCCGGATCGCCGTACAGGCCAAACTTCTTGCCGTGCAGCCAGGTGTGGGAGTCGAGCATCATGTCAACCAGCCGGCCGCGCTCAAGGGTGAGGGCGTCGGCAATCGGCTTGCCGCTAAGCTGGCTGACGGTCATCAGCAGTTCATCGGTGGCGGCCAGCCCCAGCGGAATAGCGACCTCGGTGGCGGGCTGGTTCCACATCTCCTGCACCACTTTTTTGCTCTTCAGCAGCTGCCACGGCTGCAGGAGCAGCGTATCGATGGCGTCAGGGGCCTCTTTCATCTCCTGCTGCGTGGTGCCGCCGGAATACATCCGATAGTGGCCGTCGGCGGGCGTGTCGAGAACTTCCGACGGATCGGAGAGCAGGCTGCACGGCACCGCCATCTGTTCCATCATCCGCTTTAATACGCGGAAGTTGCCGAGATAGGTTTCAAAGCCGGTCACCAGATTGAGCTTCGGCAGTTTGCCCGGCTGCCCCTGGTAGTCCGCAGTGAAGGTTTTGGCGAAGCCTTCAAACATGTTATCCCAGCCGGTGACGTGGCTGCCGATAAAGCTTGGCGTATGGGCGTGGGGCACGGCGATGCTGCTGTCGACGAAGCCATCTTTTTTGGCGTTGGCGATAAACGCCTGCAGGTCATCGCCGATAACTTCCGCCATGCAGGTGGTGGACACCGCAATGATCTCCGGTTTGTACAGCGCGCTGGCGTTCTGCAGGCCCAGGTTCATATTGTTGTTGCCGCCGAAGACCGCCGCGTCTTCGGTCATCGAGTCGGAGACGCAGGCGATCGGCTCTTTGAAATGGCGGTTAAAATAGGTGCGAAAGTAGGCCACGCACCCCTGAGAGCCGTGCACATACGGCAGGGTGTTGGCAAATCCCAGCGAGCAAAGCACCGCGCCAAGCGGCTGGCAGGCTTTCGCCGGGTCAACGGTCAGCGCCTCGCGCTGGAAGTTCAGCGCTTCATACTCGGCGGTGGTGGTCCAGGCAAAGACCTCCTGCACGCGCTGCGCATCGTGCGCCTCTTCCAGCTGCCGCTTATTGCGGAACAGCTCCTGGTATTCATCCTGTTCGAATAGCGGATAACAGCTATTAATTTTATCAATCGTTTGGCTCATGGTGTTCTCCTCCCGCGCCACAAATCGGTGAACAGACGGGACAGTGAGTGGGCAATCACGCAGACTTCAGCCACGGAGCGGTCAGTTCGTTCCACGCCGGGTTGTTCAGGGTCATATCCATATCGCGGGCGAAAATGGCGAAACCATCGTAGCCGTGGTACGGGCCGGAATAGTCCCACGAGTGCATCTGGCGGAACGGCACGCCCATTTTCTGGAAGATATATTTTTCCTTGATGCCGGAGCCGATAAGGTCGGGCTTCAGCGCCTTGACGAACGCTTCCAGCTCGTAGCTGCTGGCGTCATCGAACAGCAGCGTGCCCTCTTTCAGATCCGGCAGGGTGCGGTCGTAATCATCGTTATGGGCAAACTCGTAGCCGGCGGCGATGATCTCCATCCCGAGATCCTCATAGGCGCCAATAACGTGGCGCGGCCGCAGGCCGCCCATATAGAGCAGCACCTTACGCCCCTCCAGGCGCGGGCGATATTTGGCGATAATCGCCGCCATCTGCCCCTCATACCGGGCGATCACCGCTTCGGCGTTGGCGCGAATCGTATCGTCGAACTGGTCGGCGATTTTGCGCAGCGATTCGGCGATTTTGGTCGGCCCGAAGAAGTTGTACTCCATCCACGGAATCTGATGTTTCTCCTCCATATGGCGGGCGATATAGTTCATCGAACGGTAGCAGTGAACCAGGTTCAGCTTGACGAATGGGGTATTCTCCATCTCCACCAGCGTGCCGTCGCCGGACCACTGCGCGACTACCCGTAGCCCCATCTCTTCCAGCAGAATGCGCGAGGCCCAGGCGTCGCCGCCGATGTTGTAGTCGCCGATGATCGCCACATCGTAAGGGGTGGTTTCAAACGGCTGTCCTTCGCGATTGTTCAGGATCCAGTCGCGCACCACGTCGTTGGCGATATGGTGCCCCAGAGACTGCGACACGCCGCGAAAGCCTTCGCAGCGTACCGGGATCACCGGTTTATCCAGCGCCTTGCTGCTGGCGTTGGCCACCGCGCTGATATCATCACCGATCAGCCCCACCGGGCATTCCGACTGAATGGTGATCCCTTTGGTGAGCGGGAACAGCAGCTCCATCTCTTCAATCAGCTTGCTGAGCTTTTTATCGCCGCCGAAGACGATGTCGCGCTCCTGAAAATCAGAGGTGAAGTTCAGCGTGCCGAAGCTATCGACGCCGCTGACTCCGGTGTAATAGTTGCGTCGTCCGGCGCGGGAATACTGGCCGCAGCCGACCGGTCCGTGTGAAATATGGGCCATATCCTTGATCGGCCCAAATACCACCCCTTTGGAACCGGCGTAGGCGCAGCCGCGTACGGTCATTACGCCGGGTTGTGATTTGCGGTTAGAGATAATGCACTTGCCGACGCTCTCCATTTCCGGATCGCTGACCATCATGTGCTTTCTGCGCTCTTTTCGCGCGGTTTCCGGGAACACCTCCAGGACTTCCTGGATCAGCGCCAGATTACGTTCGCCCGTTGCGTTGGTCATCATAATTGTCCTGTGCTCAGGCCGCGTTTTCTTCGGCGGCGGTTTTGCCAATGATGCTGGTGTCTTCCTCTTCCATGATGCCGAACTCCATCAGCAGCGATTCCAGCTCATCCATGGTGCAGGGCGTCGGCACCACTTTCATGGTGTTGTTGACGATCTTCTGCGCCAGGGTGCGGTATTCGTTGGCCTGTTTGCAGGCGGGGTCGTACTCGATAACCGTCATGCGGCGGATCTCCGCGCGCTGCACGATGTTGTCGCGGGGCACAAAGTGGATCATCTGGGTACCGAGCTTTTCCGCCAGGGCAATAATCAGTTCGTCTTCACGGTCAGTCTGACGTGAGTTACAGATCAGGCCGCCGAGGCGCACCTTGCCGGATTTGGCGTATTTAACGATCCCTTTGGAGATATTGTTGGCCGCGTACATCGCCATCATTTCGCCGGAGCAGACGATGTAGATCTCCTGGGCTTTGTTTTCGCGGATCGGCATGGCGAAGCCGCCGCAGACCACGTCGCCGAGCACGTCATAGAACACGAAATCGAGATCGTCCTCGTAGGCGCCTTCTTCTTCAAGAAAGTTGATCGCCGTGATCACGCCGCGTCCCGCGCAGCCGACGCCTGGCTCCGGGCCGCCGGATTCCGCGCAGCGCACGTCGCCGTAGCCAATTTGCAGCACGTCTTCGAGTTCGAGGTCCTCGACCGAGCCGACTTCCGCGGCCATCTCCATAATGGTGTTCTGTGCTTTGGCGTGCAGGATCAGACGGGTGGAGTCCGCCTTCGGATCGCAGCCGACGATCATCACTTTCTTACCCATCTCCGCCAGCGCGGCGACGAGGTTCTGCGTGGTGGTGGATTTACCGATACCGCCTTTACCGTAAATAGCGCATTGACGCATGGTCATGGTGACTTCTCCTGTTGTTGAGTGTTTGCCAGCAGAGAAGTGCAGGGAACATACCAGCCGTGCCTGTTTATGTATTCTTATGATTTTTATGAAGTTAGTTATTTGTCGCCGCGCAGGACGTAAAACAAAACGGCACAATAAGGCGACCAAATGTGGGAAACAGAACAATTGCGCCTGCCGGGGCCATGGTGGCGCTTTGTCGCCTGTTCAACAGCTTGTCGCTCCCTGTGTCTTATTCCACGCAATCTCTTGGCGCGCTGCGCGGCGACTCTCTTCATAACGCGTTGAATTCGCGCTAACTCTTCTGTCATCCGCGAGCTGGCACAGGCTGTGCTTGAGGCAACAACTGGGTTTGCCGCTTATTTGAGGCGGCGAAGATGCCTCTCACCTTCGAGGATTGAACAATGTCCGGAAAAATGAAAACAATGGATGGCAACGCCGCGGCGGCCTGGATCTCTTATGCCTTTACCGAGGTCGCGGCGATTTACCCCATAACCCCCTCTACGCCGATGGCGGAAAACGTCGACGAGTGGGCGGCGCAGGGGAAAAAGAACCTTTTTGGCCAGCCGGTGCGCTTAATGGAGATGCAGTCGGAGGCCGGCGCGGCAGGCGCGGTCCACGGCGCGCTGCAGGCCGGGGCGCTCACCACCACTTATACGGCCTCCCAGGGGCTGCTGCTGATGATCCCCAACATGTACAAAATCGCCGGTGAACTGCTGCCGGGCGTTTTTCACGTCAGCGCCCGGGCGCTGGCGACCAATTCGCTGAATATTTTTGGCGATCACCAGGATGTGATGGCGGTCCGCCAGACCGGCTGCGCGATGCTGGCGGAGAACAACGTGCAGCAGGTGATGGATTTGTCGGCGGTGGCGCATCTGGCGGCGATTAAGGGACGCATCCCGTTTGTTAACTTCTTCGACGGTTTTCGCACCTCGCACGAAATTCAAAAAATCGAGGTGCTGGAATATGAGCAACTGGCGACGCTGCTGGACCGGCCCGCGCTCGACAGCTTCCGCCGTAACGCGCTGCATCCGGATCATCCGGTCATCCGCGGAACGGCGCAGAACCCGGATATCTACTTCCAGGAGCGGGAGGCGGGCAACCGTTTTTATCAGGCGCTGCCCGATATTGTCGAAAGCTATATGGCGCAAATCAGCGCGCTCACCGGTCGGGAGTACCATCTGTTTAACTATACCGGCGCGGCGGACGCCGAACGGGTGATTATCGCGATGGGATCGGTCTGCGATACCGTTCAGGAAATGGTGGATACGCTGAACGCGGCGGGAGAGAAGGTCGGGCTGCTCAGCGTGCATCTGTTTCGCCCTTTTTCGCTGGCCCACTTCTTCGCCCAGCTGCCGAAAACCGTGCAGCGGATTGCCGTCCTTGACCGTACCAAAGAGCCCGGCGCTCAGGCTGAACCGCTGTGCCTGGATGTGAAAAACGCCTTCTACCACCACGACGATGCGCCGCTAATCGTCGGCGGCCGCTATGCGCTTGGCGGGAAGGATGTTCTGCCCAACGATATCGCGGCCGTCTTTGATAACCTCAATAAACCGCTGCCGATGGACGGGTTTACCCTCGGGATTGTCGATGATGTAACCTTTACTTCGTTACCGCCGCGCCAGCAGACGCTGGCGGTCTCGCATGACGGCATCACCGCCTGTAAATTTTGGGGCATGGGCTCGGACGGCACCGTCGGGGCCAATAAAAGCGCGATCAAAATTATCGGCGATAAAACGCCGCTCTACGCGCAGGCCTACTTTTCTTATGACTCGAAAAAATCCGGCGGCATTACCGTTTCACATTTACGCTTCGGCGACCGGCCGATCAATTCGCCCTACCTGATCCATCGGGCCGATTTTATCTCCTGTTCGCAGCAGTCCTACGTTGAGCGCTACGATCTGCTGGACGGATTAAAGCCGGGCGGGACCTTTTTACTCAACTGCAGCTGGTCCGATGCGGAGCTGGAGCAGCATCTGCCGGTCAGCTTCAAACGCTATCTGGCGCGGGAAAATATCCATTTTTATACCCTGAACGCCGTGGATATCGCCCGCGAGCTCGGGCTGGGCGGGCGCTTTAATATGCTGATGCAGGCGGCGTTCTTTAAGCTGGCGGCGATTATCGACCCGCAGACCGCGGCGGATTACCTCAAGCAGGCGGTTGAAAAAAGCTACGGCAGCAAAGGGGCGGCGGTGATTGAGATGAACCAGCGGGCGATCGAGCTGGGCATGGCCTCGCTGCATCAGGTGACGATTCCGGCGCACTGGGCGACGCTGGATGAGCCCGCGGCGCAAGCATCAGCCATGATGCCGGATTTCATCCGCGATATTCTGCAGCCGATGAACCGCCAGTGCGGCGACCAGCTGCCGGTGAGCGCGTTTGTCGGTATGGAGGACGGGACGTTTCCTTCGGGCACCGCCGCGTGGGAGAAACGCGGGATCGCGCTGGAAGTGCCGGTCTGGCAGCCGGAGGGCTGCACGCAGTGTAACCAGTGCGCCTTTATCTGCCCGCATGCGGCGATCCGCCCGGCACTGCTCAACGGCGAAGAGCATGACGCCGCGCCGGTTGGGCTGCTGAGCAAACCCGCGCAGGGAGCGAAGGAGTATCACTACCATCTGGCTATCTCGCCGCTGGATTGTTCCGGCTGCGGCAACTGCGTGGATATCTGTCCCGCGCGCGGCAAGGCGTTAAAAATGCAGTCTCTCGATAGCCAGCGTCAGATGGCGCCGGTCTGGGACTATGCGCTGGCGCTGACGCCGAAGAGCAATCCGTTTCGTAAGACGACGGTCAAAGGCAGCCAGTTTGAAACCCCGCTACTGGAGTTTTCCGGCGCCTGCGCGGGATGCGGTGAAACGCCTTATGCCCGCCTGATAACCCAGCTGTTTGGCGACCGGATGCTGATCGCTAACGCCACCGGCTGCTCTTCTATCTGGGGAGCCAGCGCGCCGTCGATTCCCTATACCACCAACCACCGCGGCCACGGCCCGGCATGGGCGAACTCGCTGTTTGAGGATAATGCGGAGTTTGGCCTCGGCATGATGCTCGGCGGTCAGGCGGTGCGTCAACAAATCGCCGATGATATGACCGCCGCGCTGGCGCTACCGGTCAGCGACGAACTTAGCGACGCAATGCGCCAGTGGCTGGCGAAGCAGGATGAAGGCGAGGGCACCCGCGAGCGCGCGGACCGGCTCAGCGAACGGCTGGCGGCGGAAAAAGAGGGCGTGCCGCTGCTGGAGCAACTGTGGCAGAACCGCGACTATTTTGTTCGTCGTTCGCAGTGGATTTTCGGCGGCGACGGCTGGGCCTACGATATCGGCTTCGGCGGTCTCGATCACGTGCTGGCGAGCGGGGAAGACGTCAATATTCTGGTATTTGACACCGAGGTTTACTCCAATACCGGCGGCCAGTCGTCTAAATCGACCCCGGTGGCGGCCATCGCGAAGTTTGCCGCGCAGGGCAAACGCACGCGGAAAAAAGATCTCGGCATGATGGCGATGAGCTACGGCAATGTGTACGTGGCCCAGGTCGCGATGGGCGCTGATAAAGATCAGACCCTACGGGCGATCGCCGAGGCCGAAGCCTGGCCGGGACCGTCGCTGGTGATTGCCTACGCCGCCTGCATTAACCACGGGCTGAAAGCCGGCATGCGCTGCAGCCAGCGCGAGGCGAAACGGGCGGTTGAGGCGGGATACTGGCACCTGTGGCGCTATCATCCGCAGCGGGAAGCGGAAGGTAAGACGCCGTTTATGCTCGATTCCGAAGAGCCGGAGGAGAGCTTCCGCGACTTTTTGCTTGGCGAAGTGCGCTACGCCTCGCTGCACAAAACGACGCCGCATCTGGCGGATGCGCTCTTTAGCCGAACCGAGGAGGACGCGCGGGCCCGCTTTGCCCAGTATCGGCGGCTGGCCGGCGAGGAGTAGCGGGCCTTTAGTTCTCCTGCTGCATGACCTTAAGCAGCGTATCCAGCAGGCCGGGAAAGCGCGCGTCTAAATCTTCCCGGCGCAGCGAAATCAAGTTCTCCCGCCCCTGTGGGCGCTGCCAGATCACACCGCTGTCGCGCAGGACGCGCCAGTGGTGGGTCATGGTCGACTTCGCCACATCTTCGTGACGCAGGGCGTTACAGCTCTGCTCGCTTCCGTCGGCAAGGATGCGGATAATCTCAAGCCGTAGCGGGTTACCGAGGGCGAAAAGGACATTTTCGAGGCGAATTTGTTCACGTTCGGGGTGATTGGCGATCATACTATTCCTGTGTCGGCGGTTGCGCTGCCTTACGAGCAGCGGCCCGTATCGGCGGCTGGCCGGTAATATACCCAAACTGCTTTTCTAAAGCCACGCGCGTCGTCGCAGCTTCACCAATAGTAACGATAGCAAAAATAGTTCGAATATACTCGTACAGTTGTACTATGATAGATGCCGTTATATGAACGGCGGCCAATTCCGGCCGCCTGCTGACAGTCAAAATGACTAAGGACGCATCATGCCCCGACCCATCCCCCTCGAACGTTATCGCAACATCGGTATCTCCGCGCATATCGATGCCGGCAAAACCACCACCACCGAGCGCATCCTGTTTTATACCGGGATGAGTCACAAGCTGGGGGAAGTACACGATGGCGCGGCAACCACCGACTGGATGGCGCAGGAGCAGGAGCGCGGGATCACCATTACCTCCGCGGCGGTGAGCTGCTTCTGGCCCGGTATGGACCGCAGCTTCGAGCCGCACAGGATTAACATCATCGATACCCCAGGGCACGTGGATTTTACCATCGAAGTGGAACGCTCCATGCGCGTCCTGGACGGCGCGGTGATGGTTTACGACTCCGTCGGCGGCGTGCAGCCGCAGTCGGAAACGGTCTGGCGGCAGGCGAATAAATACCACGTCCCGCGGCTGGCCTTCGTCAACAAGATGGACCGTCCCGGCGCGGATTTTTTCCGCGTGGTGCAGATGATGACCGATCGCCTGAAGGCCAATCCGGTACCGATTGTGATCCCGGTTGGCGCCGAAGAGCACTTTACCGGGGTGGTGGATCTCATCAAAATGCGCGCCATTTTGTGGGACGACGCCACCCAGGGGATGACCTTCAGCTATGCGCCGGTGCCTGACGATCTCGTGGAAACCGCCCGGCTGTGGCGGGAGAAAATGGTCTCGGCGGCGGCGGAAGCCAGCGACGAACTGATGGATAAGTATCTCGAAACCGGCGAGTTGAGCGAGGCGGAAATCGTTGCCGGACTGCGCCAGCGTACGGTGAAGGGCGAAATCCAGGCGGTGCTGTGCGGCAGCGCGTTTAAAAACAAAGGCGTGCAGCGGATGCTCGATGCGGTGGTTGAGCTGATGCCGTCGCCGCTGGATATCCCGGCGATTCAGGGCGTGGATGAGAAAGGGCAACCTGCTGAACGTCACCCGAACGACGACGAACCGTTCTCGGCGCTGGCCTTCAAGCTGATGACCGACCCCTATGTCGGACAGCTGACCTTTATCCGCGTCTATTCCGGGACGTTGAAAAAAGGCGATGCGGTGTGGAATCCGGTGAAAGGCAAGAAAGAACTCATCGGCCGCATCGTGCTGATGCAGGCCAACGATCGCCATGAGGTGGACGAACTGCACGCCGGGGATATTGCCGCCTGCGTCGGCCTGAAGGATGTCACTACCGGCGACACGCTGTGCGCCCCGGATGCGGTGATTACCCTCGAACGGATGGAGTTTCCGGAGCCGGTGATTTCGCTGGCGATTGAACCGAAAACCAAAGCCGATCAGGAGAAAATGGGTATCGCCTTGCAGCGGCTGGCGGCGGAAGATCCGTCGTTTCGTCTGCATACTGACGAGGAGTCCGGCCAGACGATCATTTCCGGGATGGGCGAGCTGCATCTGGAGATTATCGTCGACCGCATGAAGCGAGAGTTTGGCGTTGAGGCGAATATCGGGCGTCCGCAGGTGACCTATCGCGAGACGATCCGCAAAACGGTCAAAGAGGTGGAAGGCAAGTTTGTCCGCCAGTCCGGCGGTAAAGGGCAGTACGGCCACGTGGTGCTGACCCTTGAACCGCTGGAGCCGGGGAGCGGTTTCGTGTTTGAAGACGCGACCAAAGGCGGCGTGGTGCCGCGCGAGTACATCCCTTCGGTGGAAAAAGGGCTGCGCGAAGCGATGGGCACTGGCGTGCTGGCGGGCTATCCGGTGGTGGATATCAAGGCGACACTGACGTTTGGTTCGTATCATGACGTCGACTCGTCGGAGATGGCTTTCCGCATGGCGGCGATATTTGGCTTCAAGGAAGGGGCGCGCAGGGCCGACCCGGTTATTCTTGAACCGGTGATGCACGTGGAAGTGGAGACCCCGGAAGAGTACGCCGGGAATATCATGGGCGATCTCTCTTCCCGTCGCGGAATGGTGCAGGGGATGGAGGAGCGGTTCGGCAGCCAGATTATCCGCGCCGACGTGCCGCTGGCCGAGATGTTTGGCTATTCCACCACGCTGCGTTCAATGTCCCAGGGCCGGGCGACCTACAGTATGGAGTTCCACCATTACGCGGAAGCCCCGCGCAACGTGGCAGAGGCGATTATCGCCAGCCGCGCCAAAGGCTAAGCAACGTTTTCCGGAGGCGATGCTGCGCATCTGTCCGGGCTACAAAACCTGCGGGCTTGTAGCCCGGACAGGCGCAACGCGCCGCCTCCGGGAACTTCTGCCAATCAAACAATATCCTGCGCGTACTGCCACAGCGCCTTCAGCTGCGCCAGCTTCTCTTTATCATCCGCATACTGCTGATACAGCATCTGCAGCTCATCGGCGTAGGCCTGCAAAAACTCAGGCGTAAATACCTGGCGACGGTGCTCTAACCAGCGCTGCTGCTCGGCTTCATCGAGCGTGCCGGGGTAGTTGCGCGCGCGATAGTTGAACAGCAGGCGCTCAATACGCTTATCGGCGAAGGTAATATCTAGCGCCGGCAGGTTGCGCGGCTCGGTTTCGAGCACGATTTTCATCGCCGCGCGGTCGGCATCGCTGAAAAAGCCGTTATACAACTGCGCATCGACGTTATCGGAAGGCACAAACGGCTCCGCTTCGGCAAAAATCGCCACCACTTTCTCACGCACCTGCGGATTGGCCCGCAGCAGCTGAGCGTTATCCAGACAGCGCTGGATATTGATGCCCAGCCGGTCGGCATCCTGCGGACGCAGGGTGTTTTGCTGCGCCAGCACCGGGCATTTATTGAGGTGGACCAGCTTAATCGGCACCGCGGGCAGGTCGCCCAGCTCGCTTTTCGGCGTATACAGCCGCTCGCGCAGGGTGTCGGCATCCAGCTCCAGCAGGGGAGCGATATCTCCGGCCAGGTCGACCATAATCACCGCGTTACGGTTGTCCGGGTGCCACGCCAGCGGGGCCACCAGGCTGGTGTTGCCGCGCGCTGCGCCGAACATGCCGGAAACATGCACCAGCGGCTTGATTTGCGGCACGTCGATCAGCGTCGCCAGCTTGCGCTTATTGCGGTGGGCGTAGAGATAGTCAAACAGGCGCGGCTGCTGGGTTTTCACCAGCTTTGCCATCGCGATGGTGGCGTAAACGTCGGCCATCGCGTCGTGGGCGTTGCTGTGCTCAATGCCGTTGGCGACGGTCAGATGCTCGAGGCGGAAGCTCGGTAAGCCCTCTTCGTTTTCCGGCCAGTTGATCCCTTCCGGGCGCAGCGCGTAGCAGGCGCGCATCACATCCAGCAGATCCCAACGGGAGTTGTCGTGCTGCCAGCTCCAGGCGTAAGGATCGTAAAAATTGCGATAAAAGATATTGCGCGTCACTTCGTCATCGAAGCGCACGTTGTTGTAGCCGACGATGCAGGTTTTTGGCACCGTGAACAGATCGTGAACGCGACGGGCAAAGGCGGCTTCGCTGTCGCCCTTGGCGTTCGCCTCCTGCGGCGTGATCCCGGTAACCATAACCGCCTGCGGCTGCGGCAGATAGTCATCGGCGATCCTGCAGTAGAAGACTTCGGGTTCGCCGACGATATTGAGGTCTTCATCGGTGCGGATGGCGGCAAACTGCGACGGTCGGTCGAGCGAAGGACTGGTGCCGAAGGTCTCATAATCGTGAAACAAAAATCCGGGCTGGTTGGCGCTATCTTGCATAATCTGTTCATTATCCCTGGTGGCGAGCAGCCATCATGGTAAACGATTTGCCGGGCCATCAGAAGGGTATCGCCTTTGCCCCTTGTCGGCGGTGTCATATTTTCTTGCAATTAAACCCTGATTTGAAACGAGAAGTTCCGTAAAAAGGACGGCGAATCTGTCAATTTAGAGGATATGCCGTTGAAAGGCCGTTTGTTTATTGCTGTATCTTTGCTCGCTGCGAGCGTTTCCTGCGCATTTGCCGCCAATGATTTTCCCGTCAACGTGACGCCTCCTTCTATTCAGGCCGGTTCCTGGGTGCTGATGGATTACACCACCGGCCAGATCCTGACCGCCGGTAACGAGCATCAGCAGCGCAATCCCGCCAGCCTGACCAAACTGATGACCGGCTACGTGGTCGATCGCGCCATCGACAGCCACCGCATCACCTTTGACGACATCGTCACCGTCGGTAAAGACGCCTGGGCGCAGGGTAACCCGGTCTTTAATGGCTCTTCGCTGATGTTCCTTAAGCCCGGCGATCGGGTCAGCGTACGCGACTTAAGCCGCGGGCTGATCGTTGACTCCGGCAACGATGCCTGCGTGGCGCTGGCGGACTACGTCGCCGGCGGCCAGCCGCAGTTCGTCGCGCTGATGAACAGCTACGTGGAAAAACTGCATTTGCAGGATACCCATTTTGAAACCGTCCACGGCCTGGACGCGCCGGGGCAGCACAGTTCGGCCTACGATCTCGCTGTGCTCTCGCGGGCGATTATTCACGGCGAGCCGGACGTCTACCATATGTACAGTCAGAAGAGCCTGACGTGGAACGGCATTACCCAGCAGAACCGCAACGGCCTGCTGTGGGATAAGACCATGAACGTCGATGGTCTGAAGACCGGCCACACTTCCGGCGCCGGCTTCAACCTGATTGCCTCCGCGGTGGACGGCCAGCGTCGGCTGATTGCGGTGGTGATGGGAGCCGACAGCCCGAAAGGGCGCGAACAGCAGGCGGCGAAGCTGCTGCACTGGGGCCAGCAAAACTTCGATACCGTCCAGGTCCTGCAGGATGGCAAGCAGGTCGGCGTTGAGCGAATCTGGTATGGCGATAAAGAGCAGATTAAGCTGGGGACCGATCAGGATTTCTGGCTAGCGCTGCCGAAGTCGGAGGTCGCGCGCATTAAGGCCAAATACGTGCTGGATAACAAAGTGCTGGAAGCGCCGATTGCCGCCCATCAGCGGGTGGGAGAAATCTCCCTTTACGATGGTGATAAAGTGGTGGCCCACTGGCCGCTGGTGACGCTGGAAAGCGTTGGCAAGGGCGGCATGCTGTCGCGCTTTAGCGATTATCTGCATCAAAAACTGTAACTGTCGCGCCGCTCCGCCCGGAGCGGCATCTCGTAGCTGTTTGATTATTATGCCGCTTCGGTTGGCGCTTCGTTTACTTTCACTCCATTACCTTACCCGGTCACCCTTCAGGAAAAAGCCTGGCGTTTGTGCGCCATAAATGGAGCTGGGAAGATGAAATACTTTGCGCGTAGTGCGCTTTCTCTGGGACTTTTCGCCGTTTTTAGCACCGCCAGTTTTGCCTCTGGCCTCGTTCTGGCCGATAACGAATTTCGCAATGATTTAGCCTGGTTATCCGACCGCGGAACCCTCGCGTTAAGCCTGTCGACCTGGCCTCTGAGCGAGGAGGAGATTAACCGCGCGTTGGCCAACGCGCATCCGACAACCTCCGCAGAGCGGGGGGTTCTGAGTCGTGTAAATCAGCGTTTAAGGGCGCTGAAAGCCGACGTGCGCGTTACCGGTTACAGTTCCACTGATAAGCCGGGAACCCCGCAGGGGTTTGCCCAGTCCTATCCCGCCGACCAGTCGCTTTCTCTCGCCCTGAACAACAGCGGCGAAGGGTGGGATCTGCATCTACAGGGCAATGTTGAAGGCGACAAGCGCATCAGCAACGGTTCGAGCGTGAACGCCAACGGCGCATACGGCGCGGTAAAGCTGTGGAATCAGTGGCTTGCGTTCGGGCAAATTCCGCAGTGGTGGGGGCCGGGCTACGAGGGCAGCCTGATTCGCTCCGATGCCGCGCGGCCGATGACCGGTTTTCTGCTGCAGCGCGCCGAACAGCGCGCGCCGGAAACCTCGTGGCTGAGCTGGATTGGCCCCTGGCAGTATCAGCTTTCCGCCAGTCAGATGAGCCAGTATGCCGCCGTACCGCATACCAAAATCTTCGGCGGCCGCCTGACGTTTTCGCCAATCTCCTCGCTGGAGCTGGGGGCCTCACGCATCATGCAATGGGGCGGCGAAGGGCGACCTTCATCATTCAGCAGCTTCTGGGACGGTCTGACCGGCAATGACAACACCGGCGAATCGGCCGACGATCCCGGCAACCAGCTGGCCGGTTTTGATTTCAAGCTGAAGCTGGCGCCCGCTCTGGGGTGGCCGGTGAGCATTTACGGCCAGATGATCGGCGAGGACGAAGCCGGATATTTACCCTCGGCGCACCTCTATCTTGGCGGCGTGGAAGGGCATCACCAATGGAATAGCAATGCGGTTAACTGGTATCTGGAAGCCCACGATACCCGTTCGAACATGGGGCGCACCAACTACATCTATAACCACTTCATCTATAAAGACGGCTACTACCAGCAGGGCTATCCGCTGGGCGACGCGATGGGCGGCGACGGGCGTCTGTATGCCGGTAAGGTAGAGCTGGTAACCGAAGAGAACCAGCGCTGGAGCGCGCGGCTGGTCTACGCAGAGGTCAATCCGAAGAACCAGCGAATCAATAAAGCCTTCCCGCGCGCCGATACGCTGAAGGGCGTGCAGCTGGGCTGGAGCGGCGATGTGATGCCGACGGTACGTCTGAATACCTCCGTGTGGTACACCGACGCCAACCACAGCGCCAGCGACGATGTCGGGGCCAGCATCGGCGTCGAGCTGCCGTTCATTTTATAACCGGATGGCGCCGGTTTTTTTACTCTTCTTGCCGCGCGGATTTGTGAATTGCCGCACATACTATGGCTGATAGTACTGCTAATTTATGTGTATATATATACAGTATTTTATCAACGGTGGAGGCAGCATGGAATATAACGTTAAGTCCGTGGGCAAGAAGAAAATTGCCGGGTTTCATCTGGTCGGTCCCTGGGAGCAGACGGTTAAACAGGGGTTTGAACAGCTAATGATGTGGGTTGATAACAGCCAGGTTCCGGCGCAGGAGTGGGTGGCCGTTTACTACGACAATCCTGATGAGGTCCCGGCGGAAAAGCTGCGCTGCGCGACCGCCGTCACGGTGGCGGAGGACTACTCAATCCCCGCCAACAGCGAAGGCGTGATGATGACCGATATCGCCGGCGGAGAGTACGCGGTTGCCCGTGCCAGAGTCGAGAATTATGACTTTGCAACGCCGTGGTATCAGTTCTTCGAGAGCCTGATGCAAAGCAAAACGCACCAGATGGCGATGAAACCCTGCTTTGAAGTCTATCTTAACGATGGTAACCAGGACGGCTACTGGGATATTGATATGTACATCGCGGTCGAGCCTGCGGTGAAGTAAATCGAACATTGTCCCTTCGCTGGACAAGGTTTATTACATTCGCGTGATGCTTGCGGCGAAAAAGCAGTTACAATTGGCCTTTTCGTTGTGTCGGAGTAGGTTGTGCGCGCGGATAAATCACTTAAGCCATTTGAAATTCGGCTGTATCGCCATTACCGCATCGTCCATGGCGTGCGAATAGCATTGGCCTTTGTGCTCACCTTTGTGCTGGTGCGCCTGCTTAACGTTCCTGAAGGCACCTGGCCTCTCATCACCTTGGTGGTGGTGATGGGGCCAATCTCCTTCTGGGGAAACGTCGTACCGCGCGCGTTTGAGCGCATCGGCGGCACGATCCTCGGCTCGGCGCTCGGGCTGGTGGCGCTTAAGCTGGAGCTCATCTCGCTGCCTATCATGCTGCTGTGGTGCGCGGTGGCGATGTTCCTCTGCGGCTGGCTGGCGCTGGGCAAAAAGCCTTACCAGGCGCTGCTGATCGGCATCACCCTCGCGGTGGTTGTCGGCGCGCCGCCGGGCGATATGACGACCGCGCTGTGGCGAAGCGGCGACGTTATCTTCGGTTCCCTGCTGGCGATGCTGTTCACCGGTATCTGGCCGCAGCGGGCCTTTCTGCACTGGCGCATCCAGATGGCCAGCTACGTCACCGCCTTCAACCGGCTTTATCAGGCCGGCTTCTCGCCGAACCTGGTAGAGCGTCCGCGTCTGGAAAAGCACCTGCAAAAGGTCCTCAACGACGTGGTGAAAATGCGCGGATTGATTACGCCCGCCAGCAAAGAGACGCATATCCAGAAAGCCATCTTTGAGGCGATCCAGACCGTCAGCCGTAACCTGGTGTGCATGCTGGAGCTGCAAATCAACGCTTACTGGGCATCGCGTCCCGGCCACTTCGTGATGCTTAATGCCCATACGCTGCGCGAAACCCAGCAGATGACTCAGCAAACGCTGTTGACTATCGCCCACGCCCTGTATGAGGGCAACCCGCAGCCGATCCTGGCCAACAATGAAAAGCTCAACGAAATCGTTGCCGAACTGCGCCAGCTCATCAAAGAGCAGCAGGACGACAATTTCTCCGAAACGCCCATTCATGGTTATGTCTGGTTAACTATCGAGCTGGCGCGCCAGCTCGAACTGCTGTCGCATTTGATCTGCCGGGCATTGCGTAAATAAAGACCAGACTCGCGTGGTTTTTCCATCGCTTGCTTCGATTCAGCAGCGTTTAGGGTTATGATAACGGCAAAGGAAAAAACATTGTCATCAGCGGCTGCTAACAGTTATGTTAGCCCTATGTAGCAGTCGCTTTAGCGAATCCGAATCTCAAATATTAGGGGTATAAAAATGGAAACAACTAAGCCTTCTTTCCAGGACGTACTGGAGTTTGTTCGCCTGTATCGTCGTAAGAACAAACTGCAGCGTGAAATTCAGGACGTTGAGAAAAAGATCCGTGATAACCAGAAGCGCGTCCTGCTGCTGGACAACCTGAGCGACTACATCAAGCCGGGCATGAGCGTTGAAGCTATTCAGGGCATCATTGCCAGCATGAAGAGCGATTACGAAGATCGCGTTGACGACTACATCATCAAAAACGCCGAGATCTCCAAAGAACGTCGCGACATCTCTAAAAAGCTGAAAGCAATGGGCGAAGCGAAAGTAGAAGATAAATCTGCCGAGTAATTCCCGTTTAAGCGCTCCGGCGGCGCTCGCTGCCGGAGTTCCTCTTCTTTCTCTTGCGCCATCTCGCAAATCCTTCGCAAAACACCCCATGCAACGCTGAATCTTTCCCGAGGAATTTGGTATACTTCCGCGGTAAACATATTGATATCGGAAGGGTTTATCTCATGCTGTCCCTGCAACAGGTGCCGCCGCGATGATACTGATTACCGGCGACGCCCATAGCGGCCAACGCCGCGACGCCGAATCTTTACTCAACTCTTTCGTTTCGGCGATCTACATCGCTACCTCCCGGATATCCGACAATCAAATCGCCGCGCGCATTCAACACCACCGTGATACCCGGCTTGCCCACTGGCGGCTGGAAGAATGCGGCCGTGCTCAAGCCGCGCGCACAAGTCAGGTTACGGCCGGCGGCGGAGATGAATAACCGCTGGCCGCGGGGTTTATCGACAGGAGTCCTCTCTCAATGATTAAGTCTTTTTTTGCCGCATTATCGTTTATCAGCCGCCTGCCGGTCCCGGCGCGTTTATCCCAGGGGCTGGAAATTGAACAATATCAACGCAGTATAGTCACATTCCCCCTGGTCGGATTGCTGCTCGGGGCGATTGCCGGCGCCGTCGTGATGCTGCTCCAGCCGTGGTGCGGCGGCCCGCTTGCCGCGCTGCTCGGCGTGCTGGCGCTGGCGCTGTTGACCGGCGGCTTCCATCTTGATGGGCTGGCGGATACCTGCGATGGCATCTTCTCCGCCCGCCGGCGCGAACGGATGCTGGAAATTATGCGCGACAGTCGGCTGGGCACTCACGGCGGGCTGGCGCTGATTTTCGTGCTAATGGCGAAAGTGCTGGTGGTCAGCGAGGTGGCGCTGCGCGGCACGTCGGCGCTTGCCGCGCTGGCAGCCGCCTGCGCCGTCGGCCGCGGTATGGCGGTGCTGCTGATGTATCGCCAGCGCTACGCCCGCGAAGAGGGGCTGGGCAACCTGTTTATCGGCAAAATCACGCTGCGTCAGACGCTGATTACCATGGGGATCGCTTTGGCGCTGGCGACAGTGCTGCTCGGAGTTAACGGTCTGCGCGCGGCGCTTATCACGCTGGTGCTGGTATGGGCGCTGGGTCAGGCGCTGAAGCGTACCCTGGGCGGGCAAACCGGCGACACCTTAGGCGCGGCGATTGAGCTGGGCGAAGTCATATTTCTGCTGGCCCTGCTGTAGGATTGGCTTTCTTCCCGGTGGCGCTGCGCTGACCGGGCTACGGGTTAACAGCAGTCTGCGGGGCGGTAGCCCGGACAGGCGCATCGCGCGGCCTTCGGGATATGTGCCGGGTTGACGAATCGG
>OKEG01000057.1_pt1 | contig 74897 bp, 66 predicted proteins | sample 1614111 | NCBI WGS metagenome assembly OKEG01 (sample SAMN04436907, study PRJEB24849) | human gut metagenome | biome: human gut; feature: NICU; material: stool | host: Homo sapiens | place: USA: Saint Louis, MO | collected 2012-04-09 | reverse complement strand
CTGGCAGGCGGCAAAGCCGTGGGCCAGGTTACCGCACGCCAGCTGGGCGCGATGAACGGTATCGGTTTTGGCCTGGTTAATCCGGGCGAGGTAGGCTTCGCGGGTATCGCGCGAGCGTTCGATGATACGATTTGTTACCCGTAACATTTCTGAATTCATAAAGGCTCCTCAAATTTTATCTGTCCGGCCGCAGCGCTTTAACGATACTTTTCGGTGCTTAAGGCACCTGTACTGGGGCTCAGGGGCAAAATATCTGTAGGCAGTGTAATAAAAAAAGCCCCGGGGGTGAATCCTCCGGGGCTTAAAAGATTAAAAATTACACGACTTGCTGCGTCAGATCATGTTACCGGTAAAATAACCCTGACGGAGGAGTTGGCGATTACTCAAACTCGTTCCACGAACGACCATCGCGGGTGATCATCGCCACGGAGGCAACTGGCCCCCAGGTGCCCGCCTGGTAAGGTTTCGGCGAATCGCGATCGGCGGCCCAGGCTTCCGTGATGGAGTCGACCCACTTCCACGCCTCTTCCACTTCGTCGCGACGCACGAACAGCGCCTGGATACCGCGCATCGTTTCCAGCAGCAGACGCTCGTAGGCATCCGCCAGATGGGTTTGATTAAAGGTTTCCGAGTAGCTCAGGTCCAGCTTGGTGATCTGCAGGTTATGCTTGTGGTCTAGTCCCGGGACTTTGTTCAGCACCTGGATATCCACCCCTTCATCCGGCTGCAGACGAATGGTCAGCTTATTCTGCGGCAGCTCTTGCCAGGTCTCTTTGAACAGGTTCAGTTCCGGCGTCTTAAAGTAAACCACGACTTCGGAACATTTGGTCGGCAGTCGCTTACCGGTACGCAGGTAGAACGGTACGCCCGCCCAGCGCCAGTTGTCGATATCTACGCGGATGGCCACGAAGGTTTCAGTATGGCTGGACTTGTTGGCACCCTCTTCTTCGAGGTAGCCCGGCACTTTTTTACCCTGCGCGAAGCCGGCGGTGTACTGGCCGCGCACCGTTTTTTCACGCACGTTGGTGCGGTCAATGCGACGCAGCGATTTCAGCACCTTCACTTTTTCATCGCGGATGCTATCGGCAGTCAAATCAGAGGGCGGAGACATGGCGATCATGCACAGAATTTGCAGCAGGTGATTCTGGATCATGTCGCGCATCTGCCCGGCCTGGTCGAAGTAGCCCCAGCGGCCCTCAATGCCCACCTCTTCCGCCACGGTGATCTCAACGTGATCGATGGTGCGGCTGTCCCAGTTATTGACGAACAGGGAGTTGGCAAAGCGCAGCGCCAGCAGGTTCAGCACCGTCTCTTTACCCAGATAGTGGTCGATGCGGTAGACCTGGCACTCTTCAAAGAACTCGCCTACCCGATCGTTGATCTCGCGGGAGGTTTCCAGGGAAGTCCCCAGCGGTTTTTCCATCACCACGCGCGCCGGTTTCGCGTTCAGCTTCGCTTCGCCCAGACCTTTGCAAATCGCGCCAAAGGTGCTTGGCGGCATGGCGAAATAGTTAATGGTCACCCGCTCTTTCTGATCGAGCATTTTGCCCAGGCGGGTAAACGCTTTGGTATCGTTGACATCAAGGTTACAGAAATCCAGACGCCCGCTCAGGGTCTCCCACAAACCTTCATCGATTCTTTCCTTCATGAAGGTTTCCATCGCTTCACGCACAACTTTGGTGTAAGCGTCTTTATCCCAGTCGGCACGGCCGACGCCGATGATGCGGGTGTCAGGATGGATCTGACCAGCTTTTTCGAGCTGATACAGGGAAGGCAGCAATTTACGTCGCGCCAGGTCACCCTTCGCGCCGAAAATGACCAGATCGCATGCCTGGGCCGTTTGCGTTACCGCCATGTCATTCTCCTTAGTTGATAGACTGGTGCTTGTGCCAGGCTATATTTGTAATTTTCTTTCACTGCATCGTACTGTGTTTACGAATTTCCCGAAACCCTCAGCGCCGGTTCCCGCTGCTAAATCGCACAGGGTGGAAAACAGGCGCTGAGATTTTGGGCATGCGGCTAATATTGTTCGTTGTTTCGACCGATTCTCAGTTAGTAAAATACGACTCTGATCATGTAATGAAAAAAAACAACATATTTTAAGGTCATTCCTCACCGTTTCCGACAACGGAGGGGTATATTCTTGCTAAAACGCCTGATGATTTCACCCATTAATGAAATCGCTTCCATTGATGAGCGCCCGATTACCCATGAACATGCTGGAAAAAATCCAGTCCCGGCTGGAACACCTTAGCAAATCTGAACGCAAAGTGGCGGAAGTCATCCTTGCAACCCCCGCCCAGGCCATCCATTCAAGTATTGCCGCCCTGGCGCTGGAAGCCGGCGTCAGCGAGCCCACGGTTAACCGTTTCTGCCGCAGTCTGGAAACCCGCGGTTTCCCGGATTTTAAACTGCATCTGGCCCAAAGCCTGGCGCACGGTACCCTCTATGTTAACCGCAACGTCGATGAAGACGACAGCGTCGAGTCCTATACGGGAAAGATATTTGAATCCGCCATGGCCAGTTTAGATCAGGTCCATCATTCTCTCGATATGTCGGCGATTAATCGGGCGGTTGACCTGCTCACGCAGGCGAAGAAAATCGCCTTTTTTGGCCTCGGCTCTTCGGCCGCCGTCGCCCACGACGCAATGAACAAGTTTTTCCGCTTTAATGTACCGGTGATCTATTCCGACGACATCGTCCTGCAACGCATGAGCTGTATGAACTGTAATGACGATGACGTAGTGGTGATCATCTCGCACACCGGCAGGACCAAAAGCCTGGTGGAGCTGGCGCAGCTGGCCCGTGAAAACGATGCGATGGTGATCGCCATTACCTCCCCCGGTACGCCGCTTTCCCGTGAGGCAACGCTGGCTATTACCCTGGATGTGCCGGAAGATACCGATATCTATATGCCGATGGTTTCCCGCTTAGCGCAGCTAACGGTGATTGACGTACTGGCGACCGGCTTCACCCTGCGGCGGGGCGCAAAATTCAGAGATAACTTGAAGAGGGTCAAGGAAGCGCTCAAGGAATCGCGGTTTGATAAAGAGCTCAGCGTACACAGCAATAACCAATAAAAGTAGAAACAAAGCACTATCCTATTACACCGTCGGTATCGTTCCGGTATAGCGACTTTGCTCATCGGCGCTACCGAATCCATGTTCACGCAACACCAAAGATGTTTCAGTCAACGGAGTATTACATGTCCAGAAGGCTTCGCAGAACCAAAATCGTCACTACCTTAGGCCCGGCTACCGACCGCGATAACAACCTTGAGAAGGTTATTGCCGCAGGCGCTAACGTGGTGCGTATGAACTTCTCTCATGGCACCGCGGAAGATCATCAGATTCGCGCGGATAAAGTCCGTGAGATTGCGGCAAAACTGGGCCGTCATGTCGCGATTCTCGGTGACCTACAGGGGCCGAAAATCCGCGTCTCCACCTTCAAAGAAGGGAAAATTTTCCTCAATATCGGTGACAAATTCCTCCTCGACGCGAACCTGGGTAAAGGCGAAGGCGACAAAGAGAAAGTCGGCATCGACTATAAAGGACTCCCGGCTGACGTGGTTCCGGGCGATATCCTGCTGCTGGACGATGGCCGCGTGCAGCTGAAGGTCCTCGAAGTTCAGGGCATGAAGGTGTTCACCGAAGTCACCGTCGGCGGACCGTTGTCCAACAATAAGGGTATCAACAAACTCGGCGGCGGCCTCTCTGCAGAAGCGCTGACGGAAAAAGACAAAGCGGACATCGTCACCGCCGCCAAAATTGGCGTCGACTATCTGGCCGTCTCCTTCCCGCGCTGCGGCGAAGATCTGAACTACGCCCGTCGCCTGGCGCGCGATGCCGGCTGCGATGCCAAAATCGTCGCCAAGGTCGAGCGTGCCGAGGCGGTATGCGATCAGGACGCGATGGATGATGTGATCCTCGCCTCCGACGTTGTTATGGTGGCCCGCGGCGACCTCGGCGTAGAAATCGGCGATCCGGAGCTGGTCGGCATCCAGAAGGCGCTGATCCGCCGCGCCCGTCAGCTGAACCGCTCGGTCATCACCGCGACGCAGATGATGGAGTCGATGATCACCAACCCGATGCCAACCCGCGCTGAAGTCATGGACGTGGCGAACGCCGTGCTGGATGGAACCGACGCCGTGATGCTGTCGGCCGAAACCGCCGCTGGTCAGTATCCGTCTGAAACCGTTGCCGCGATGGCGCGCGTCTGCCTCGGTGCGGAAAAAATCCCTAGCCTCAACGTCTCCAAGCACCGTCTGGACATTCAGTTCGATAACGTGGAAGAAGCCATTGCCATGTCGGCCATGTACGCGGCGAACCACCTCAAGGGCGTCACCGCGATCATTACCATGACCGAATCCGGCCGCACCGCGCTGATGACTTCGCGCATCAGCTCCGGCCTGCCGATTTTCGCCTTGTCTCGCCACGAGCGCACGCTGAACCTGACTGCGCTGTATCGCGGCGTGACGCCGGTTCATTTCGATAGCGTCAATGATGGCGTAGCCGCTGCGCACGACGCGGTAACGCTGCTGCGTGACAAAGGCTATCTGGTGACCGGCGACCTGGTTATCGTCACTCAGGGCGATGTCATGAGCACCATCGGTAGCACCAACACCACCCGTATTCTGACCGTCGAGTAATTTTCTCCGCCATAAAAAAACCTGCCGGCAAATGCTGGCAGGTTTTTTTTCGCCGCTGACACCGATTATTTCTTTCGCGGGTACAGCTCTTTACGCTTATACGGCTCGATTTCACCCGGCTTGCGCGTTTTCAGCAATTTGAGGATCCAGGTGTACTGCTCGGTATGCGGCTTCACGAACACTTCCACTTCTTCGTTCATCCGCCGGGCGATAGTGGTATCGTCCGCCTCCAGCAGATCGTCCATCGGCGGGCGCACCAGCACCGTCAGACGATGCGTTTCGCCATCATAGACCGGGAACAGCGGTACGACGCGGGCACGGCACATTTTCATTAAACGGCCGATCGCCGGCAGCGTCGCTTTATAGGTGGCGAAGAAATCAACGAATTCGCTGTGCTCGGCGCCGTGATCCTGATCCGGCAGATAGTAGCCCCAGTAGCCCTGACGCACCGACTGAATAAACGGTTTGATCCCGTCGTTGCGCGCGTGCATACGTCCGCCGAAACGTCGGCGGACGGTATTCCAGACGTAATCAAAGACCGGGTTGCCCTGATTATGGAACATCGCCGCCATTTTTTGCCCGCCGGACGCCATCAGCATCGCCGGAATGTCCACTCCCCAGGCATGAGGAACCAGAAAGATCACTTTCTCGTTGTTCCTCTGCATCTCATCAATGATCTCTTTGCCCTGCCAGTCGACGCGGGAAAGAATGCGCTGCGGGTCGCGCAGGCCTAGTTCCGCCATCATGACCATCGCCTGCGGCGCGGAAGCGTACATGGCATCAATAATGTCTTCTCGTTCCTGCTCACTCTTTTCCGGGAAACAGTACAGCAGGTTAATCTGCGCGCGACGGCGCGAACTCTTTGCCAGGCGGCCCACAAAACGCCCCAGTTTGCCGAGAATAGGATCGCGGAAAGACGCTGGCGTCAGAGCGATACCGGCGAAGGCAAAAACCCCTAACCACGCGCCCCAGTAGCGCGGCAATAAAAAGGATTTTTCAAATTTTGGAATAAATTCAATATTATTTTTTTTCGTTTCCATGCCCAATCCGCAGACGTTCCGCTCAATAAAGATAATGAGTTAGTTTAGCGATACGTTGAGTAACGTACAAAAGAAAAAGCCGGCGCACAGCTGGCGCCGGCTTTAACTGACGGAAGGTTAGTCAAACCGCAGCTGCGGAATAACCTGTTTTGCCTGCGCCAGATAATCGGTACGGTCGGAACCGCTGAGCCCTTCCGTACGCGGCAGTTTCGCCGTCAGCGGGTTGACCGCCTGCTGGTTAATCCACACTTCATAATGCAGATGCGGGCCGGTAGAGCGGCCGGTGTTGCCCGACAGCGCAATGCGATCGCCGCGTTTGACCTTCTGCCCGGGTTTGACCAGCAGCTTACGCAGGTGCATATAGCGGGTGGTATAGGTGCGGCCATGGCGGACGGCGACGTAATAACCGGCCGCACCGCTACGTTTAGCCACCACCACTTCGCCATCCCCTACCGACAGCACCGGCGTGCCCTGCGGCATCGCAAAATCGACGCCGCGATGCGGGGCGACGCGGCCGGTCACCGGGTTCAGACGACGCGGGTTAAAGTTCGAAGAGACGCGGAACTGACGTGCGGTCGGGAAGCGCAGGAAACCCTTCGCCAGGCCGGTACCGTTGCGATCGTAGAATTTGCCATCCTCGGCGCGGATCGCGTAGTAGTCTTTGCCATCCGAGCGCAGGCGAACGCCAAGCAGCTGGCTTTGCTCGCGCTTACCGTCGAGCATTTCACGCGACATCAGTACGGAAAACTCATCGCCTTTTTTCAGCTTACGGAAGTCCATCTGCCACTGCATAGCTTTGATTACCGCGCTGATTTCGGTACTGGTCAGGCCGGCGTCACGAGCGCTGGCGACGAAGCTGCCGCCCACGGTACCTTTCAGTACGCTGTTGACCCAGTCGCCTTTTTGCAGCTCGCTGCTCATTTTGAAACCGTTAGCAACCCGGTCATAGGTACGGGTTTCGCGGCGTGACATCTCCCAGGTCAGGCTTTGCAAATCGCCATCCGCCGTCAGCGTCCAGGAGAGCTGTTGGCCTATTTTCAGATTACGCAGCTCTTTATCTACCGAAGAGAGCCGGGCGATATCGCCCATATCAATACCGTACTGATTAAGAATGCTGCTAAGCGTATCGCCGGTCGAGACCACATATTCATGGCCGCCGGAATCGCTGTCCGCTTTATCATCCAGCTCATCCTGAGGGATGGCCTCCTCTTCCTGAGGCGCCTGATCGATAGGTTCCGAGGCCTCTGGCAGCAGAGAACGAATTTCGCTTTGTTCCAGCTCGATGGTTCTGGAGATGGGGGCCGTTTCGGGATGGTGGTAGATGTAGGGTCGCCAGACGGCGACCGCTAAGGTAAGAACGCTAAGCGACCCCAGCATAACGCGGTGAGGTCGTGGCAGATTGTTAAATGCCTGAGTGACAGCGCGGGCTATCTGTTGCACGTATTCACTTCCTCGTTATTCTCCTTTCAGGCAGCTTGAATACTGATTCGCCATCTGGCTCAGGAATTGCGGATAACTCTCTTTACCCAGCTTAATTCCGATTCCAAGTGGATCCAGGGTTCCCATGCGCACGGACGTTCCCCTGGCAACAGCTTCTATAACCGCTGGCCTGAACTGTGGCTCAGCAAAAACGCAAGTTGCTTTTTGCTCAACCAGCTGTGTTCTGATTTCGTGTAAACGCTGCGCACCAGGCTGGATTTCAGGGTTGACAGTAAAATGACCTAAAGAGGTCAAACCGTAGTGTTTTTCAAAGTAGCCGTAGGCGTCATGAAAAACGAAATATCCCTTCCCTTTCAGCGGTGCCAGCTCGGTCCCAACCTGCTTGTCGGTTGCGGCTAATTTTGCCTCAAAATCCTTCAGGTTGGCGTCAAGTTTGGCTCGACTCTGCGGCATAAGTTCCAATAATTTATCGTGGATTGCAACCGCCGAAAGGCGCGCTATCTCTGGGGAAAGCCATAGATGCATGTTATAGATGCCGTGATGGTGATCGTCGTCACTATTTTCCCCGGCGCCATGATCGTGACCGTGGTGGTCATCGTCGTCGTCGGTGCCTTTCATGAGTAACGGTTTCACGCCGTCAAGCTCGGCAATCGTCACCTTTTTGTTCGGCGCAATGCTTTGCGTTGACTTATCCATAAACGCCTCCATCTCCGGACCAATCCAGACGACTAAGTCTGCGTTCTGTAAGCGTTTTGCATCCGACGGGCGCAGTGAATAATCGTGCTCCGACGCCCCGTCTGGCAGCAGTACCCGGGTCTCCGTTACCCCATCAGCAATAGCTGATGCGATAAAGCCAAGCGGTTTAAGGGAGGTGACAACCGCGGCGCTTGCCAGCGGTGCATGTGCGAACAAAAAAGCGGCGCTAAGTCCAGCGCAAAGAAGCGTATTTTTATGTAACATAATGCGTCTAATCATCGTAATGAATGAGAAAGATGTGATATTATAACATTCACTAGCTTGTGCAACCTCTAATTTGATATGACAAATCTTGTAACGCTGGAAAACGTCGCGGTCGTGTATGGCCAAAGGCGCGTGCTGTCTGACATTTCGCTAACGCTAAAGCCGGGCAAAATTTTAACCCTACTGGGCCCCAACGGCGCCGGTAAATCAACCCTTGTCAGAGTCGTTCTTGGGCTGGTAGCACCTACGGAAGGGGTTATCAAACGCGAGGGACATCTGCGGATCGGCTATGTCCCGCAAAAGCTGCACCTTGATGCCACGATGCCGCTGACCGTAAGCCGCTTTATGCTTTTACGTCCGGGAACCCACAAGCGCGATATTTTACCGGCGCTGAAGCGCGTACAGGCCGGACATCTGATCGACGCCCCCATGCAGAAGCTTTCCGGCGGCGAGACCCAGCGGGTACTTCTGGCGCGGGCGCTGCTCAATCAGCCGCAGCTGCTGGTGCTCGACGAGCCAACGCAGGGCGTTGACGTCAACGGCCAGGTGGCGCTTTACGATCTGATTAACCAGCTGCGCCAGGAGCTTAATTGCGCCGTGCTGATGGTTTCTCATGACCTGCACCTGGTGATGGCCAAAACCGACGAAGTGCTGTGTCTCAATCAGCATATTTGCTGCTCTGGCGCGCCGGAAGTGGTTTCTATGCATCCGGAATTTATCTCGATGTTCGGCCAGCGCGGCGCGGAACAACTGGGTATTTATCGCCATCATCATAATCACCGCCACGACCTGCAGGGGCGGATTGTACTGCGTCGGGGAAATGACCGTTAATGATTGAATTACTGCTCCCCGGCTGGCTGGCCGGAATGATGCTCGCCTGTGCGGCGGGTCCGCTGGGATCGTTTGTCGTCTGGCGCCGGATGTCCTACTTCGGTGATACCCTGGCCCACGCATCTCTGCTCGGCGTCGCTTTTGGTTTACTGCTCAACGTCAATCCGTTCTATGCGGTCATCGCGGTGACGCTGCTGCTGGCGGGCGGGCTGGTATGGCTGGAAAAACGTCCCCATCTGGCGGTAGATACGCTACTCGGCATCATGGCCCATAGCGCGCTGTCTCTGGGCCTGGTGGTGGTCAGCCTGATGTCAAACGTGCGCGTCGACCTGATGGCCTATCTGTTTGGCGATCTGCTGGCGGTGACGCCGGAAGATTTGATATCTATCGCTATTGGCGTGGTTATCGTGCTGGCGATCCTGCTCTGGCAGTGGCGCAACCTGCTGTCGATGACCATCAGTCCTGATCTGGCGTTTGTTGACGGCGTTAAGCTCCAGCGGGTGAAACTGCTTCTGATGCTGGTCACCGCGCTGACCATCGGCGTGGCGATGAAGTTCGTCGGAGCGCTGATTATCACATCGCTGCTGATCATTCCCGCCGCAACGGCCCGTCGCTTTGCCCGTACGCCAGAGCAAATGGCGGGAGTGGCGGTTGGCGTTGGGATGATTGCGGTGACCGGCGGTTTGACCTTCTCGGCGTTCTACGACACGCCAGCGGGGCCTTCCGTGGTGCTGTGCGCCGCGCTGCTGTTTATTATCAGCATGAGCAAGAAAGCGGCCGCCTGACGCTTATGCGCCCGCGTCAGCCGCCGTCAAAACTCGGCAGATTGCGATGGGATCGCCGCCGTCTGCGGACGTTGTAGCCCGGCGAAGGCGTTCACGCCGCAAGCCGGGACATCAACCACTCAGCTATTTTCCCGGCTTGCGCTCCGCTTGGCCGGGGTACCGGCCCCTGCGGTCTGCTGTTTTATCGCCGGACAACGATTAAGGCATTTCCGGCGGCGTAATGCCGAAGTGGGTCCAGGCCCGCACCGTCGCCATTCGCCCGCGCGGAGTACGCTGTAAAAAGCCCTGCTGGATCAGATACGGCTCGAGCACATCTTCAATCGTTTCCCGCTCTTCGCCGATGGCCGCCGCCAGGTTATCCAGCCCGACCGGCCCGCCAAAGAATTTATCGATGACCGCCAGCAGCAGCTTACGGTCCATATAATCAAAGCCTTCCGCATCCACGTTGAGCATATCCAGCGCCTGAGCGGCAATATCCTCAGAGATACGCCCGTCGTAGCGAACCTCGGCAAAATCGCGCACCCGGCGCAGCAGGCGGTTGGCGATTCGCGGCGTGCCGCGCGCGCGACGCGCGACCTCCAGAGCCCCCTCTTCGCTCATCTCCAGCCCCATATAGCGGGCGCTGCGGCTGACAATATGCTGCAGGTCCGGGATCTGATAGAACTCCAGGCGCTGAACGATGCCAAAACGGTCGCGCAGCGGCGAAGTCAATGAACCTGCGCGAGTCGTCGCGCCAATCAGGGTAAACGGCGGCAGATCGATTTTTATCGAACGCGCCGCGGGCCCTTCGCCAATCATGATATCCAGCTGATAATCTTCCATTGCCGGATAGAGAACTTCTTCAACAACCGGTGACAGACGGTGGATCTCGTCGATAAACAGAACGTCGTGGGGTTCAAGATTGGTCAACATCGCCGCCAGATCGCCCGCCTTTTCCAGCACCGGGCCGGAGGTGGTGCGCAGGTTCACGCCCATCTCGTTGGCGACGATGTTTGCCAGGGTGGTTTTCCCCAGCCCCGGCGGGCCAAAAATCAGCAGGTGATCGAGCGCGTCGCCGCGCAGCTTCGCCGCCTGGATAAAAATCTCCATCTGCGAACGGACGTGCGGCTGGCCCACGTACTCTTGCAGCAATTTAGGGCGAATGGCGCGATCGGCTGCCTCTTCAAAACCGCTGCTGTCCGCCGATACCAGCCTGTCTGCTTCAATCATCCCTTACCTCACAACGCGGCGCGGAGCGCTTCGCGAATTAGCGTTTCACTGTTGGCATCCGGGCGCACGATTTTGCTGACCATCCGGCTGGCCTCCTGAGGTTTATAGCCCAGCGCCACCAGCGCGGCAACCGCTTCCTGTTCAGCATCATCATCAGAAGGACCGGCTGGAGACGTCAGCACCAGATCCGCCGCCGGCGTAAACAGATCGCCGTGCAGCCCTTTAAAGCGGTCTTTCATTTCGACAATCAGGCGTTCCGCGGTTTTCTTGCCGATTCCCGGCAGCTTCACCAGCGCCGCCAGCTCCTCGCGCTCAACGGCATTCACAAACTGCTGCGCCGACATGCCGGAAAGGATCGCCAGCGCCAGCTTCGGACCGACGCCGTTGGTTTTAATCAGCTCTTTAAACAGCGTGCGCTCCTGCTTGTTGTTAAAGCCATACAGCAGCTGAGCGTCTTCGCGGACGATAAAGTGGGTAAAAATGATCGCCTCTTTGCCCACGTCCGGCAGCTCGTAGAAACAGGTCATCGGCAGATGAACCTCATAGCCTACGCCTCCCGTTTCGAGTAAAACCAGCGGGGGTTGTTTTTCGAGAATGATGCCTCTGAGTCTGCCTATCACGTGGAGCTCCTGGATTAAGGGCTGAAAGTCTAATGCGGTATCATAAAAAAAGGCTGGATAGATATCCAGCCTGATTTCAGGTTATCGTAAGCGTCCACGCGCCAGATTCAGGCGGCTTTCGCTGATCTGGGCGGCGTTCTGGCTGACGTGGCAGTGGGTGATGGCGATGGCTAAAGCATCCGCCGCATCCGCCTGCGGGTTGGCCGGCAGCTTGAGCAAGGTGCGCACCATATGCTGCACCTGGCTCTTTTCCGCGCTGCCGATGCCGACAACGGTCTGCTTTACCTGCCTGGCGGCGTACTCAAAGACCGGCAGGTCCTGATTCGTCGCCGCGACAATCGCCACGCCGCGCGCCTGGCCGAGCTTCAGCGCCGAGTCGGCATTCTTGGCCATAAACACTTGTTCGATGGCGAAATAGTCCGGCTGGAACTGGGTAATAATTTCCGTGACGCCCGCATAGATGAGCTTCAGGCGAGACGGTAAATCATCCACTTTCGTGCGAATACAGCCGCTGCCCAGATAGCTGAGCTGGCGTCCAACCTGGCGGATGACGCCATAACCAGTGACGCGCGACCCCGGGTCAATGCCGAGAATAATGGCCATCACGCGCCTCCGGTTAGTGGTTTAACGGTCGGCAACATTAGAGCGTTGCGGCGACCTCATCAGAGATCTCGCCGTTGTGATAAACTTCCTGCACGTCGTCGCAATCTTCCAGCATATCGATCAGACGCAGCAGTTTCGGCGCAGTTTCCGCGTCCATGTCCGCTTTGGTAGACGGGATCATCGAGACTTCAGCGGCGTCCGCTTTCAGGCCGGCGGCTTCCAGCGCATCGCGTACCGCGCCCATCTCTTCCCACGCGGTATAAACGTCAATCGCGCCGTCGTCATAGGTCACAACGTCTTCCGCGCCCGCTTCCAGCGCCGCTTCCATGATCGCATCTTCGTCGCCTTTCTCGAAGGAGATAACGCCTTTTTTGCTGAACAGGTAGGAAACGGAACCGTCGGTCCCCAGGTTACCGCCGGTTTTGGTGAAGGCATGACGGACTTCCGCAACGGTACGGTTACGGTTGTCGGACAGACATTCAACCATCACCGCCGTGCCGCCAGGACCGTAACCTTCATAGATGATGGTTTCCATGTTTGCATCATCATCGCCGCCCACGCCGCGGGCAATAGCGCGGTTCAGGGTGTCGCGGGTCATGTTGTTGCTCAGCGCTTTGTCGATTGCCGCGCGCAGACGCGGGTTAGATCCCGCATCGCCGCCGCCCAGACGCGCGGCGGTGACCAGCTCGCGAATAATTTTCGTAAAGATCTTACCGCGCTTGGCATCCTGTGCCGCTTTGCGGTGCTTGGTGTTGGCCCATTTACTATGACCTGCCATAAAAACTCTCCAAAAAAGCGCGCCCTTTCAGGCGGCGTTAATTACAAATTCTTCAATCGCCTGCCGGTTGCTCCAGGACTTGGTCAACGTGGCGGCTTCCGCCGCATCAACCCAGCGATAGTCCAGATGTTCCGTAAAGACAATCTGGCGTTCATGGGGGAGCGCAAGACGGAACCAAAATTCCGTATTACGCTCAACGCCCGGCGCATAGCGATGACGTAAATGAGAAAATATCTCGAACTCTACCGTGCGCTGACAGTCAACCAACGCCAGCTGCTCGCTGGCGACATCAATGGCGACTTCTTCCATAACTTCACGCGCGGCAGCCTGCGGTGCGGTCTCTCCCTCCTCCAGGCTGCCGGTAACCGACTGCCAGAACGCGGGATCGTCGCGCCGCTGTAACATCAGCACCCGCTTCGTATCTTTGGCGTAAATCACCACCAGCACGGAAACGGGGAGCTTGAATGACATCTTACTTATTCTCCAGAGACTCTTTTGCCTCTTTCGCCACCACCTGAATACCCAGCTCGCTCAGCGATGCCGGGTTAGCGAAGCTTGGCGCTTCGGTCATCAGGCAAGCGGCGGCGGTGGTTTTCGGGAAGGCGATAACGTCACGGATATTATCGGTACCGGTCAGCAGCATGGTCAAACGGTCAAGACCGAAAGCCAGGCCCGCGTGCGGCGGAGTACCGTATTTCAGCGCGTCCAGCAGGAAGCCAAACTTCTCGCGCTGCTCTTGCTCGTTAATGCCGAGAATGCCGAACACGGTTTGCTGCATTTCACCGCTGTGAATACGTACCGAACCGCCGCCGACTTCATAGCCATTGATGACCATATCGTAGGCGTTGGCCACCGCGTCTTCCGGCGCGGCCTTCAGCTCGGCGGCGGACATATCTTTCGGCGAGGTGAACGGATGGTGCATCGCGGTCAGGCCGCCTTCACCGTCGTCTTCAAACATCGGGAAGTCGATAACCCACAGCGGCGCCCATTTGTCTTCGTCGGTCAGGTTCAGGTCTTTGCCCAGCTTCAGACGCAGCGCGCCGAGCGCGTCGGCGACAACCTTTTTGTTATCCGCGCCGAAGAAGATCATGTCGCCATCCTGCGCGCCGGTGCGCTCAAGGATCGCTTCAACGATGTCGGCGTTAAGGAATTTAGCTACCGGGCTGTTGATGCCTTCAAGGCCTTTCGCCCGCTCGGTGACTTTAATATAGGCCAGGCCTTTTGCGCCGTAGATCTGGACAAACTTACCGTACTCGTCGATTTGCTTACGGGTCAGCGCAGCGCCGCCCGGTACGCGCAGCGCGGCTACGCGGCCTTTGGCGTCGTTAGCCGGACCTGCGAATACGGCGAATTCCACCGCTTTGACCAGATCGGCAACGTCCACCAGCTCCATCGGGTTACGCAGGTCTGGTTTATCGGAACCGTAGCGGCGCTCGGCTTCGGCGAAGGTCATGATCGGGAAATCGCCCAGATCCACGCCCTTCACTTCCTGCCACAGATTACGCACCAGCGCTTCCATCACTTCACGCACCTGCTCGGCGGTCATAAAGGAGGTCTCGACGTCGATCTGGGTGAATTCCGGCTGGCGGTCGGCGCGCAGGTCTTCGTCGCGGAAACATTTAACAATCTGATAGTAGCGGTCAAAACCGGACATCATCAGCAGCTGTTTGAACAGCTGGGGAGACTGCGGCAGCGCGTAGAATTTGCCTTTATGCACACGAGAAGGCACCAGATAGTCGCGCGCGCCTTCCGGGGTAGCTTTGGTCAGCATCGGCGTTTCGATATCGAGGAAGCCGTGGTCGTCCATAAAACGGCGGACGAGGCTGGTAATCTTCGCACGGGTTTTCAGGCGCTGCGCCATTTCCGGACGACGCAGGTCCAGGTAGCGGTATTTCAGACGCGCTTCTTCGGTGTTGACGTGGTTGGAGTCCAGCGGCAGCGCTTCGGCGCGGTTGATAATGGTCAGGTCGGATGCCAGCACTTCGATGGCGCCGGTGGCCATATCGCTATTCACGTTTTTTTCGTCACGCGCACGCACGGTGCCGGTGACCTGGATGCAGAACTCATTACGCAGTTCAGAGGCCAGCTTTAATGCGTCGGCGCGATCCGGATCGAAAAACACCTGCACGATGCCTTCGCGGTCACGCATATCGATAAAGATAAGGCTACCAAGATCACGACGACGGTTGACCCAACCACACAGAGTCACTTGCTGCCCTACGTGGGACAGACGAAGCTGCCCGCAATATTCTGTACGCATGAGATATCCCTTAACTTAGCCGCAGGCGGATTGTTGCCTGCCTTGCAGGCGACGAGGTCGCAGCTTTAGCTGATGTCACAACTGAATGAAAAAAGGCGGCTATTATACTGGAAATTATGCCGCACGATAAGTCCGGCGCAGCGCGCTGCGTTGCTTTGCTGCACGCTTATTGCTTGTACTCACAAAAATTAACAAAATTTGTTACCCTCGGGCGAGATCGGCAACGGTATTGTAGCGGCCTGACAACAAAAGAAGATACGGGGATATCATGTTAGAACTCAATGCAAAAAAGACCGCGCTGGTCGTTATTGACCTGCAGGAAGGCATTTTACCGTTTGCCGGCGGCCCGCATCGCGCTGACGAAGTGGTTGAGCGCGCCGCGAGTCTGGCGAAAAAGTGCCGCCAGCAGGGTTCCCCGGTGGTCATGGTTCGCGTTGGCTGGTCGGCGGATTTCGCGGAAGCGCTGAAGCAGCCGGTCGATGCTCAGGCAGGCGCGCCAACGCTACCGGAGAACTGGTGGGCCTATCCGCTCGCGCTGGAAAAACAGGCGAGCGATATCGAAGTCACCAAACGCCAGTGGGGGGCCTTTTACGGCACCGACCTGGAGCTGCAGCTTCGCCGTCGCGGTATCGATACGATTATCCTGTGCGGTATCTCCACGAATATCGGCGTCGAATCTACGGCGCGCAACGCCTGGGAGCTGGGTTTTAATCTCATTCTTGTCGAAGATGCCTGCAGCGCGGCGACGGCGGAACAGCATCTTAGCAGCATGACGCATATCTTCCCGCGGATTGCCCGCGTGCGTAGTACCGAGGAGGTGCTTGCAGCATTATGATTTATATAGGGCTTCCCCAGTGGGCGCACCCGAAGTGGGTGCGGCTGGGTATCACCAGCCTTGAAGAGTATGCCCGCCACTTCAACTGCGTGGAGGGCAACACCACCCTGTACGCGTTACCAAAAGCGGAGATTGTCAGCCGCTGGTATGAACAAACCCACGACGATTTTCGCTTCTGCTTCAAATTTCCGGCCACCATTTCGCACCAGGCGGCGCTGCGCAACTGCGACGACTTAAGCCATGAGTTTTTTACCCGTCTGGCGCCGCTGTCTTCGCGCATCGGCCAGTACTGGCTCCAGTTGCCGGCGACGTTCGGCCCTCGGGACCTCACAGCCCTCTGGCCGTTCCTCGACAGCCTGCCGCGCGAATTCCGCTACGGCGTTGAGGTAAGGCATCCGGAATTTTTCGCCAAAGGGGAAGCGGAACAGCAGCTCAATCGCGGCCTGCATCAGCGTAACGTCAATCGCGTGATCCTGAAGAGACCTTTCTATTGATACACTATAAAGATGGGATTTTTTAGCGGGGATTAAGCGGCTTCGATGAGGTGAGATAAAGCAATCATTCGAATTCGTTCTTGGGTGTAACCTGCAAGGCGGTACTTTTTCACAAGACTGTAACCAATCTCATCAAGACGGCTAAGAGCTTTACCGGACAGCTTCAGAATGATGTTACTGGAGTTGTCACCACCTTCACAGTAAAACGGTGCTCTTGCTTCAGCAGCCGTTACACGTGTAATCAATAGCTTTGGTTTAGGTGGGCTTCTTCTTACCTTTGAACAGTCCACACAACGACCTGATGAAACATAACGAACAGTCAAACCGCAATGAATACATGGTCTATCAGGGGTGATAATTGTGGTTTCGTTACACATTGATAAGTAACCTCTCTAAGTAGTCTGTGATTCGGGCTTGCTGGCTACGCTTTGAGCCATCACCTGAACATCTGATTAATTTATCGAATAGCCGATTGTGAATCTTTCCAATAAGATTAGCGCCAACAATTAAACGTTTTTCGGAGTCGTAATATTTAACTGCTTCATTAATTGCTGGTGCATCATTCTTGAATTCATCTGACCTACCCATTAACTTAATCTCTCCATTTTAACCATTTCTTCCATAGCCTCTTTTGCAGCCAAAACAGCTTTATCACGCTTATTCTGAGCATCCAGAATCTGAAGAGTAGTTTCTCTTTCTAACTTTTTAATTCTGCATGAAGCGGCCTTGATAATTGAGTCACAGAACAATTTTTGACTTACTGTCATTTTGCTAGTGGACAGTACATACTGTGAAGCATCTAAGCCGATTACCTTACAGAGAGGCTCTATAACCTCAATTGCTTTAGCTGTATGATTTTGATTAAGCTGTAACTGCAAAGACTGGATTTGTGCTTTATATTCCTGTTCGGTCATCGTCATATTTCGAAGTTTCTGAATAGTGCTATTCATTACTCTGGCTCCTCACTCACAATGACATCAAGATAGCTTTCAAAGGTTCTAATTTCTGCAAGTGCTGTTTCAGCCTGTTTGACTAATACATTGTGCTCATGAATTGCTTTTGTGACTTTAGCTTCCTTTACTTTGATGTCTGCATCCACAAACTTCACAGCGTCTGATTTAGCAGCTTTCTCAATCTCATTTAAAGGATTATGTTTTGTAGATTGGGGCGTCTGAATGAACTTAACAAAACCCTCTTTCATCTCATAAACAGTGAATCCCTGCTCCATCATGCTTTGCACGACAGGAGTAATCATTGCCGGACTGGTAATCTGACGGATTCTAAATCCATACGTTTCAACCGGTTGTGCAATCAGTTGTTTTGTCTTGATAGCCACCAATAAATCACGGTTAAGTTTATCTGATTCATAGATACCTTTTGTATCATCAACTTTATCGAGAGCTGATTTAATTTTCGGAATGTAATAGTTTTCAACTTCAATACGTTTCTGTGTAGGGCTGTTCATTGCTTAATACCTTTTGAATAAGAGAAACGACAAAACCCGTACAGGCCGAATCAACGTTACCTATACGGGATTGTAATTTTAATAAATTGGGTTGCTCACCGACTAATTGAATTCCCGTCACTCATTCGGGTGGATGCCTTAGTAGATGAGCAGATATTCTTTAACTCATAGAACCATCGTATCATGCAATAATAGGCTGTCAATTACTTTCCATTAATTTTTTCTGCAATCTGTTTAATCATAATATAACGTCTTGCCCGTGTAATAAGCCGAGGAATGGAATAACTCTTATTAGGCTTCAAATCCACCAAATCGCTGATACATCTCATTTCTAAATGAATCTTATGACAGGTCTTTCCCACTACTTTATAAAATTGCTTTTTCATTCATATTCACATCCTTCTAAGTGAATAAAAAAGGCCACTCATAAGAGCAGCCCTTTACATTGCTTTCTCAAAATACCTCTTGAACGACCTGTACCAGTTGTCTTTTGAGATTTAGCAAACCTGTAAGATTATTATCACCCGATAATCAGAATCCGTAAAACAAAACATTCTTTACAGAATCACAAAAAGAATCTGCGAATGCAGGATGAATCACAGGTTGTTTGCGGTAGGTTCTCCCGCCCAAAGGGGGAACCGTTAAACCGCGTTAAAGGAAGTTTGTGAATATTGACTTAATAAAGAAAATACTATACAAAATCATTTATCCATGCTACCCTTTGATTGCTATCTGAACAGGTTTTCTTTAAAGATTTCTTTCTATATTCTATTTGTTATCTATCTATCTTTAATTATCTCTTAAGAGTCTTTAAAGAGTAACTGTGAAGAAGACACTGACCGGATCCACGTTGTATTACTGTGCCGTTTAATTCCGTTCATGGTGACACCCTTTTTAGCCAGTCTCTTCCGCTATCGGTAAAGACCACCTCTCACAATACACCTACAGGCACCCTCTGAGGTTAATGCTAACGCTCTCTAAGCGATTTAATCACCGACCTAACCCAATCCCACAGGGTAGATTTAGAAGCCCGTACAGAGGCTTACACAGCCCTTAAATTTGATTCGCAAAGTTGTTGCGGTCACTGATGCGATTTGATACAATGATTAACCTGTTCGAGATGACTGTGAAACATCGGAAACGATGTGGTAATTCTGCTGTAACGGCTCATTTAGTTGAGTTTGTAACAGATTCCAGTAAGCCCACCCGATTAGCAAATCATCAAATAACAGACCGATGAACGGTGAAGGATTCACACCCCAAATGTGACCAACCTACAGCTATCACTTATTATCGTTCCAATCGCTGCCCACACCCTGAAACAGCAGCACATAACGCTTACACAGCAAGGGTTTTTCTTTCACTGGTGATTTCTGCTAGTGGACTTGATTAACTTTTGAACATGGACAAACAGTGTTATGAGCGTTCTACCTTTCGATTTACCTGATAAGGCTATTCAGCCAACTAATCAATTCATCTTTCTGACTGGTACAGAAGACTTTACGATTCCTAAGTGTGCTGCCGCAAAGGCTGCTAAAGCTGCCGGACAGAAGACATTTATTTATCCCTGCAAAAGACACGGCATAACTGAACACTATGCAAGTAATTCGCACTGCGTCGAATGCAGTAATAAGCAATCAATCACGCGCTATTACAATAACCGTGAGCATTGCCTTGCTACTGTGCGGGAGTGGAAAAAGAAGAATCCCGGCTACGGGAATCACCACTATCACAAAAACAAAGAACATATCTCAGCACAACGTAAAGAACGCTGGTCAGAAAATACAAGCAACATTCGCGGTAAGGTTAAAAGTTACCATCAGAATAACCGCGCACTGGTGTTTGCAATTGCAACCTGTGAGCGTATGAGCCTGCCTTACAAGAACCTGAAACAGAGACTGCCATATTCTGAACAAGATTTCAGGGAACACATAGAATCACTGTGGCTTGAGGGAATGGAATGGGATAACCGTGGTAACGGTGATGGATTCTGGAATATTGACCATAAAATTCCTGTATCTCACTTTATCAGGACTGGTGAAACAGATATTGCTGTTATCAATGCCCTGAGCAATCTTCAACCACTTTGGCACGGTGACAATATGAAAAAGAGGGACTCACTGGAATATGTGACAGAGTGATTTTTTTTAAAAATTTCCATACCACTTTTCAAAATGGCTGTAGATTCATCTGATAAAAATATCTGTAGCCACCCTTTACAGATTTGAACCGTCTGATTATATCCACTTAGTAGCCGAACCTGAGAAGGTTCCATGCCCTTTGCAGAAATCTGCCATATCAACGCCCGTACAGCCCCCCCTGTCAGGCTCTATACCCCCCCTAACCCAACCCCACATCTTATTGAGAGAACCTCTCACGGAGCGTTACAGGGCCTCTGATAAGATACAGACATAAAAAAGCCCCAACGAAGGGGCATTGTGAATCACAATCTAATTGTTACTTGTTCAGTCGATAGAAAGTCGCTTTACTGATTCCTAACTCTTTCTGTACCTGCTTTGGTGACATCCCCTGTGAAAGAAGTTCCTGAACCTGTTCAGCGGTTGCTTTAATCGGTCTGCCACAGTGAACCCCTTCAGACTGAGCACGTTTAATCCCTGCTGTTCTGCGCTCTGCTATCAAATCTTTCTCTAAAGAAGCCAATCCAGCCATCATAGTGAGCATAGCCTTACCAACTGGTGTAGACAGGTCGAATCCTTCACGGAGACTGATAACCTTCACATTTTTGGCCTGTAAAGTCTCAACTGTGGACAGCACGTCGATTGTGTTACGGCCTAAGCGGTCGATAGCGACACAGATAAGGGTATCACCTTCACGTACATAGTTGAGCAGGTCACTGAACCCTTTACGGTCTGTAGCCTTAATGCCACCTGATACAGCCTCATCGGTGAACCACTTACCAACCTGATAGCCAGCTTCTTTAATCTGCTGCTTCTGATTCTCAATAGTCTGGTCAGAAGTTGATACACGGACGTAAGCGATTACAGATGACATGTGGTGATTCCCTGAAAGTTGTCTCAAAACCTAGTCTCAAAATAAAACATGTATCAAAATCCAAAATCAACCTTTTGAGACAACCTAATCACACCTTTAGAGACCTTTTTCGGCTGTATCAAAAGGAGATGGTTTTGATACTAAATGTCGAGTAAAAAAATTGTCTTACACTTGACTCTCGTTTAATGTAAGAACATAAGAGCTAACAATGGACGCTTTCGGAATGCTGAGTAGTACATCATTCACTCCCTTTATATTTGGGTTCTGCATAATCTGTTGCTGGGTTACAGCATACTTCATTGCCCGAGGGAGAGAAGCTGGTAAGTTGACATGGCTATGCATAGCAGGTTGCGTTATTGCCTGCCTGTACCTAACCTCAGTTCTTCTCACCGGAATAATCCAAAGAGCAGTGCTGACAGATGATGGATTTGTGAACATTTACGATGATGAGTATTTAACAAGCATTTATGAAAATACCATTGGGTTGATTCTTGCTTATGTTGGCTCAGCTATAACTGGTTCTTATTTCGGGGCAAAAAGGAAATTTACAAGTGACCGTCAATAGTGATTCTGTCACCCTACCTTATTTAGAGCTTACCATTGCTGAACAGAGTTAATAGTCTGATTTCACTCTGTAATTCGTAGTCAAACAGAAAAACGCCCTCAACCATTGGTATCACTGGTCTGATGGTGGAAATCCAGATGTTTTGACATACTGATAAACCCTGTTAATTAAGTAGTTATTTATACGGTTTACGTAGTGTTATCAGGGGGTAAGTGATTATCTATGCACTTTTTAAGAATGAAAAAGGAAAACCGTCAAGCTATAGCGTCTCAAACAGACACCGGAAGAATCTTTCCCCCGATGCCTGAGAAGGTTTTTTAAGGGTTGATTACCCTGTAAGTGTCAAAGTCGAACTCATCAGCTTCTAACAGTGGCAACACCTCAAGGAAGATTTCGCCATCAACAACCCTGTCCAATGGAAAGTTTAATAGTTTCAGTCCATTGTGTAAGAAAACATCACACTTCTTTCCAGCCGTGTTAAGTCGAATCTCTTTCACAATACGCTTGATGATTATTTGTGCTTCTGTCCTGTCTTTCTTCACAGTCAAATCAAGATGATTGATTGTCTCAAGCTGGCTTGATTGCTCTCGCTGGTGAACCTCTGAGACAGCCTTTTCAGCGTCCTTAATCTGACTATTCAGGGCTTTCAAGTCCTTAGCCATTGATTCGGTATCATCTGCCAGCATAGCCAGCTTAATGAGCCTCTCACGCTGTTTTTGAAGCTTTTCTAACTCACTTTGAAGAGCACCAATAGCAGAGCCGTTATCACGATTCAGTGAAAGACGGTTAGTGTTGTAAAGCAGCCCCTGAACCAATGCGCGGTCAGTCTGCAATCTGCTAAACCCCACACTATTACAACGCCCTTCACTCTTCATCGAGCATTTGTATATGCCAGACCTCTTAGCAGAGACACCCGCAACAACGACAATAAACCCGCACTCAGAGCACCTGAGAACGCCCTTGAAGAGATTTGTTAGCAAAGGTAGGTCAGAGGAAGGTTTACGCCCTGAACCCTGCTTAAGCTGCTGTACAGCGTAGAATTGCTCATCGGTAATTATTGACGGGTAATAGTTAGGAATCTCTGAAACCCCCTTTACAGCCATTGATTTAGAAGGAACTTTGAAACCAATCACTGAACGGTTTGAAAGTAACTCTGTGACCGACGATTGAGACCAGCCACCTGTAACGGATTTGAACTGGTTCAGGGTTGAAAAACCTTCATCATTCATTTGTTTGGCTATCTTGACGTGAGACAAGCCCTCTAACCGTAGCTGAAAGACACGCTGAACAGCTTTCACATTCTCAGGGATGAATTCAAAGTGTGAACGGTCTTCAGAGACCTTTAACCATGCTGCACAACGCTTAGACATGATTTCACCTTTAGCAGCCCGTTCCCTTTTACCAGCCCACATAGAGCGCAAGCGGGTTGATTTCATCGCTGATTCTTCGTGTGCTCTTTCCATCACCAGCATTGCTTTAATCATGGACAGTGAATCTTTCAGACTTTCTTTCGTGTACCACTCGTTATCGACAAGTGTCACCACTTCAACGCCAGACCTGAGAATCTTTCTAAGCTGTTCTCCGGCTGTGTCGATGTCCTGACGGCTTACCCTGTCCAGAGATTCGACAAGAAGAACTGAACCCGATTCAATGTAGCCAGATTCAACAGCGGCTAAGAACTCACTGAAAGCCCCTGATTTAGCATTAGCACCAGAGAAGCCGCTGATACCTAAATCCTGAAAGCGCAATGATTCGTCTAAATAGTAATCGGGGTTGCGTTTTAACCAATCGTTAATATACTTGCTTTGACGCTTAGTTGAATCACCAACTGATTGAATTTTTGTAGAAAATCGTATGTATGATATTGCTTTAGGCATGGGGTTTATGATGAGTAATGAAGAGATGCAAAAAGTGTATCATAAGAAAGGTGTAATCCTTGATAGCCGTCCGGTTCATAGCGCCGTCGCCCGCAGCCCGGCGATGATCGAGGCGCAGAAGAAGAAGCCTAAAGTCCCCGTCCATGCGCTGGTGACGGCCCATAATCCAATGGTGCGTTTTATCGGCAGCGATGATATGACGCAGAATCGCGAGCTTTTTAGCGTGTGGATTCGCACGCTGCCAAAATGGACGCCGACCGCCACGCCGTACCTGTTCCTCCATACTCCGGATATCGCCCAGGCGCCGGAACTGGTCGACACCCTGTGGGGCGATCTGCGTACTGCCCTACCGGAAATAGGGAATGCGCCGTCAATTCCGCAGCAAACCTCTCTTTTCTGATATCCTGCTATCCTCAATTGAGCCACCGGAAGCGATAAAAGGGAGTTTTGAGTATGGTCAGCGCGCTGTATGCGGTCTTAGGTGCGTTATTGCTTATTAAGTTTTCCTGGGACGTCGTACGCCTGAGGACGCAATATCGCGTAGGCTACGGCGACGGTGGTTTTAGCGAGCTGCAGGTCGCTATTCGCGTGCACGGGAACGCGGTGGAGTATGTTCCCATTGGCCTGATCTTACTGCTGTTTATGGAGATGAACGGCGCCCAGACCTGGATGGTCCACGTCTGCGGTATCTTGCTGATCGCCGGGCGCCTGATGCACTCGTATGGCTTTCATCATCGTCTCTACCGCTGGCGCCGTTCCGGCATGAGCGCGACGTGGTGTTCGTTGTTGCTGATGGTGCTGGCGAACTTCTGGTATATGCCCTGGGAGTTGGTTTTCTCCGTCCGTTAGCGCACAATACGCCGTTTTCGATTTTTCGGGTTTAACGTTATGTCTCACCGCGATACGCTTTTTTCCGCGCCGATTGCCAGTCTCGGCGACTGGACCTTTGATGAACGGGTTGCTGAAGTCTTCCCGGATATGATCCAGCGCTCTGTTCCCGGCTATTCCAATATCATTTCGATGATCGGCATGCTGGCGGAACGTTTCGTTCAGCCGGATACCCAGGTTTACGATCTCGGCTGCTCGCTTGGCGCAGCCACGCTGTCCGTGCGCCGCAATATTGCGCATTCTGGCTGCAAAATCATCGCCATCGATAACTCGCCGGCGATGGTCGAACGCTGCCGTCGCCATATTGACGCTTATAAAGCGCCGACGCCGGTCGAGGTAATTGAAGGCGATATTCGCCACGTCACGATAGAAAACGCCTCAATGGTGGTGCTCAATTTCACCATTCAGTTTCTCGAGCCGGGCGAACGTCAGGCCATTCTGGACAAAGTCTATCAGGGGCTGAACCCGGGCGGCGCGCTGGTGCTGTCGGAAAAATTCAGCTTCGAAGATGACAACGTCGGCGAACTCTTGTTCAACATGCATCACGACTTCAAACGCGCTAACGGCTACAGCGAGCTGGAAATCAGCCAAAAGCGCAGCATGCTGGAAAACGTGATGCTCACCGATTCCGTGGAAACCCACAAAGCGCGCCTGCGTAAGGCCGGTTTCGAACATGCCGAGCTGTGGTTCCAGTGCTTTAACTTCGGATCGTTAATCGCCGTAAAATCCGGGGACCCGGCATGATTGATTTCAGCAACTTTTATCAATTGATTGCCAAAAGCCCGCTTTCGCACTGGCTGGAGACGCTGCCGGCCCAGGTGGCGGCCTGGCAGCGCGACGCGCTGCACGGCAAATACCGGGAATGGGAACGGGCCGTCGAGTTTCTGCCCGAGTTTGCCCCCTACCGTCTGGATCTGCTGCACAGCGTCACCGCCGAGAGCGAAACGCCGCTCGGCGAAGGCCAGCGCCTGCGGATTGAAAACCTGCTGAAGAATCTGATGCCGTGGCGTAAAGGGCCCTTCTCCCTTTACGGCGTGAATATCGATACCGAATGGCGTTCCGACTGGAAGTGGGAGCGCGTACTGCCGCACCTTTCCGATCTGACCGGGCGTACCATCCTTGATGTCGGCTGCGGCAGCGGATACCACATGTGGCGCATGATTGGCGCCGGCGCTCATCTGGCGGTGGGCATCGACCCCACCCAGCTGTTTCTTTGCCAGTTTGAAGCGGTGCGAAAACTGTTGGGCAACGACCAGCGCGCGCATCTGCTGCCGCTGGGCATTGAGCAGCTTCCGGCGCTCAACGCCTTTGATACCGTCTTTTCGATGGGCGTGCTGTATCACCGCCGCTCTCCGCTCGATCACCTGTGGCAGCTCAAAGATCAGCTGGTTCCCGGCGGCGAGTTGGTGCTGGAGACGCTGGTCGTTGAAGGCGACGAAAATACCGTACTGGTGCCGGGCGACCGCTATGCCCAAATGCGCAACGTCTACTTTATCCCGTCCGCCGCCGCGCTGAAGCAGTGGCTGGAGAAGTGCGGATTTGTCGATGTGCGTATTGTCGATGCGTGCGTCACTTCGACCGACGAGCAGCGCCGCACCGAGTGGATGACCACCGAGTCGCTGGCCGATTTCCTCGATCCGCGCGATAGCAGCAAAACGGTCGAAGGCTATCCGGCCCCGCTGCGCGCGGTGATTATTGCCAGCAAACCGGAAACGCAGCAGTCGTTAGCGGCGAAAAAAACCCGTAGCCAGGGCTAATTCTGGATAAAAAAAGGCCCCTGTTTAATGGGCAGGGGCCTGGTACGGGCAATCATCATATTGGGCGACATGATGTGCAGCAAAAAACGGTTTACTCTCTCTACGCGGTAATTATCTTCTTCATTTCCGCTACCGCTTCGCCATTGACGGCGTAGCGTAAGTATTCATCTGCTTCGGCATCCGTAGACATCGACAATCCGGGATTGCGAAAGCGCATCGGGGACGGTAACCACTGGCCTGCCGAGGTATGCACCTCTTTTACCCCCGCCTGTAAAAATAGCGGCAGGTTGGCGGCGCGCACTCCTGCACCGGCCATAATAATAGGAGTATCGCTTTGGGAAATAAGTTCCCTGATTAATGAAATTCCTTTTTCGGCAGACGCCTGCTGGCCCGAAGTCAGGATACGCTGAACGCCGAGTTCAGCCAGCTCAACGCTGGCCTGGCGCGGGTTGGCGCACATATCAAAGGCCCGGTGAAAGGTGACGGCCAGGGCTCCCGCCGCCGCCATTATTTTTTTCATTCGCGCCCTATCCACCCGACCGTCGGCGTCAAGAATACCGATTACCAGGCCGGGAAAACCGAGATCTTTCACCGCGGCGACATCATCCAGCATCGCGGCAAACTCGCCCGCGGTATAGCAAAAATCACCGCCGCGCGGGCGAATAATCGGATGCACGGGAATAGTCACCGCTTCACGCACCGATTTCAGTACGCCCAGCGAAGGCGTCAGCCCCCCCTCCTGCGGCGCGGCGCATAGCTCGATGCGATCGGCGCCGCGGCGCTGGGCCTCCAGCGCGCACTCCATGCTGTAACAGCAGACTTCCAGTAAGGTCATTCTTCTCTCCGTAGATTGAGCAGGCACGCCAGAATGGCACGATTTCTCCCGGCAGACGCCGCGTAACGTCACACTGTCATCGTTCAGCGTGTTCACTGGCGACAATTTGCTCAATCGACCACGGGTGAAATTTGATCGTCACTTTGCCATCGGTTACCGCCAGGGTTGGATTCGGTAAACGCTCACGCGCACCTTTCGGCGCGCTGGTCTTGACAAAAATACCCGGTTGGCTCAGCCCGTCATCGGACAGCAGCGCCAGCGCGCGGGTATTGAGCGTTTCAGGTTCGCCAGGCAGCACGATTTCAATATGCTCCCAACCTTCGTGCGGATAGCGCTTTTCGCCCGGCCACGGCAGCTCAACGATGCGAAAACGCCAGTGCGCCACGACCACCGGCTCATCCAGGCGGAATAAACAGATGGGCCGGCCGTTAATCACGTTTTCCGACAGCAGCGTGCCGCATTGTTCAAAGCCGCGACGCCAGCGTTCCGCCGTGGTGTTCTGATGACAGCGCAGGGAAATATGGTCGGCATCAAGTGACGTAATATCGAGACCAAGCCGATGAGCTAGCGCGTTTAGCGCCTCGGTAAAGCGCGGCAGGTCCGCGGAAATATCGTTTAATTCATTAATCTGCTGCCAGTTCGCCATCGTAAGCCTCGGTACTCGCTAAAAAGAGCTAATTTATCGCGTTTCCCGCGCCCTACCAACCGACAATCGTCGGCGGCCCCCCGTGAACGGTTATTCGTTGAGCGCGAGGCTTAGCAACCTCTGCGCGGTGCTGACGCGTGGGCGCAAATGCAGTATACTCCCGCCCTAATTTGTCCACATTCCTGCGCCGCCCCCTCTGGGTGACGGCGTGTTAAACGTAAGGTATTTCGGTGAATATTCAGGCTCTTCTCTCAGAAAAAGTCAGTCAGGCCCTGATCGCGGCAGGCGCGTCTGCCGATTGCGAACCTCAGGTCCGCCAGTCAGCAAAAGTCCAGTTCGGCGATTATCAGGCCAACGGCGTGATGGCCGTAGCCAAAAAACTGGGCATGGCGCCGCGACAACTTGCAGAGCAGGTCCTGTCTCATCTTGACCTGAGCGGCATTGCCAGTAAGGTCGAAATCGCCGGTCCCGGCTTTATTAATATTTTCCTCGACCCGGCTTTCCTCGCGGAAAACGTCAGCAGCGCGCTGAAATCCGAACGCCTGGGCGTGGCTCAGCCGCAGGCGCAGACGGTGGTGGTCGATTACTCCGCGCCGAACGTGGCGAAAGAGATGCACGTAGGCCACCTGCGCTCCACGATTATTGGCGATGCCGCGGTGCGGACGCTGGAATTTCTCGGGCATAAAGTGATCCGCGCGAACCACGTAGGCGATTGGGGCACCCAGTTCGGCATGCTGATCGCGTACCTGGAAAAGCAGCAGCAGGAAAACGCCGGCGAGATGGCGCTGGCCGACCTCGAAGGTTTCTATCGCGAAGCGAAAAAACACTACGACGAAGATGAAGCCTTCGCCGAGCGCGCGCGCAGCTACGTCGTTAAGCTGCAGGGCGGCGACGAGTACTTCCGTGAAATGTGGCGCAAGCTGGTCGATATCACCATGTCGCAAAACCAGCTTACCTATAACCGCCTGAACGTCACTCTGACCCGCGACGACGTGATGGGTGAAAGCCTCTATAACCCGATGCTGCCGGGTATCGTTGCCGATCTGAAAGCTAAAGGTCTGGCGGTAGAAAGCGAAGGCGCGACCGTGGTGTTCCTTGACGAATACAAAAACAAGGAAGGCGAACCGATGGGCGTGATTATCCAGAAGAAGGATGGCGGCTATCTCTACACCACTACCGATATCGCCTGCGCAAAATACCGTTACGAAAACCTGCATGCGGATCGCGTGCTTTACTACATCGACTCTCGCCAGCACCAGCACCTGATGCAGGCGTGGACCATCGTGCGTAAAGCTGGCTATGTGCCGGATTCCGTCCCGCTGGAGCACCACATGTTCGGCATGATGCTCGGCAAGGACGGCAAACCGTTTAAAACCCGCGCCGGCGGCACCGTGAAGCTCGCCGACCTGCTGGACGAAGCGCTGGAACGCGCCCGCCGTCTGGTGGCGGAGAAAAACCCGGATATGCCCGCCGATGAGCTGGAAAAACTGGCGAACGCGGTCGGAATTGGCGCGGTGAAATACGCCGATTTGTCTAAAAACCGCACCACCGACTACATCTTTGATTGGGACAACATGCTGGCCTTTGAGGGCAATACCGCGCCTTATATGCAGTATGCCTATACCCGCGTGCTCTCCGTGTTCCGCAAAGCGGATATTGATGAAAGCACGCTGGCGGCGGCGCCGGTGGTGATCACCGAAGACCGTGAAGCCCAGCTGGCGGCCCGTCTGCTGCAGTTTGAAGAAACCCTGACCGTCGTCGCGCGTGAAGGCACGCCGCACGTCATGTGCTCTTATCTGTACGATCTGGCTGGCCTGTTCTCCGGCTTCTACGAGCACTGCCCGATCCTGAGCGCCGAAAGCGAAGAGACGCGCAACAGCCGCCTGAAGCTGGCACTGCTGACCGCAAAAACGCTGAAGCTGGGTCTGGATACCCTGGGTATCGAAACTGTAGAACGGATGTAAAAACAAACCCGGCGAAAGCCGGGTTTGTTTTATAACGCCTGATGGCGCCGCGCTCATCAGATCTGCAACATCCTTGTAGCCCTGGTAAGCGTAAGCGCCACCGGGGAAATTCCGCCCTTCTCAGAAATACTTCCGCAGATACTCCGTCAGGCACAGGATCGCCATCGCCTGGCCATACGGCATCGACGTCAGCGGAATGTCGCGATAAAAATCAAGATTCGAACCCATTCCGGTACCGAACGACGTTTGCAGCAGCTCCCCTTGCGGTGAGATATTCTGCACGATGCCGCGAATCGCTTTTTCCGCCACCTCCGCATACGCCTGACTCACGTAGCGCTTGCGCACCGCTTTGAGGATCCCATAAGCAAAACCGGCGGTCGCCGACGCTTCCAGATAGGAGTCGGGATCGTCAAGCAGCGTATGCCACAGGCCGCTATCGTCCTGACAGCGGGCCAGCGCCGCAATCTGCGCATTCAGCACCTGCACCAGATAACGCCGTACCGCGCTGTTTTCGGGTAAATCCACCAGCTCCAGAAAATCCGGAATAACGATAGTCAGCCAGCTATTGCCGCGCGCCCAGCGGGCTTGGGCGAAATTATGCCGCCCCTCATAGTTCCAGCCGTGGAACCACAGGCCGGTCTCGCGGTCCAGCAGATTCTGCACGTGCAGCAAAAACTGATATACCGCCTCCTCTACGTATTCCGGACGATTAAGCAGCTTGCCGATTTTCGCCAGCGGCAGAACCGTCATCATCAACGTGTCGTCCCACATCTGCTGATGATTCTCTTCCGCTAGGGTGATGTGCTGCATGCCGCCAGATTCAGTGCGCGGCATTTCGTTCATCGCCCACTCCGCCCAGCTATCGAGCCAGGGCAGATACGCGGAGTTACCCGTCTCTTCGTAGCGGTATGCCAGGGTGAGAAACGGCGCCATGGTGTTGACGTTTTTGGTGGTCGCGCCCTCGGCAAAGCGATCGGCAAACCAGCTATCGATAATGTCGCGCATCGCGGTATCGCCGGTCTGCTGGTAGTACTGATAAATACCGTACAGGCCGACGCCGTGAGTCCACTCCCAGCCGTTCCACCCTTTGGTGTCAATAACGCGTCCGTCGTCCAGCCGCAGTAAAAATTGCCCGCTTTCGTCCTTAATGTTGACCAGATTGCGCGTCACCTTCTGAATCAGCGCCTGCAGTTCATTGCGGGCGATAAAACGCTCCGGCTGGCGCAGTAGTGGGCTATGTTTGACAGGCCAAACTTTCATATCCTTAACCTCTGTTATATGTCGAATTCATGGCTGAACGCTGCTTCAGCGCTGGCGCGGCGGGTTTATTCCGATTCAGATAACCAATATTGTTGTTTCCCCACAGGGCGTCGTACGGCATCCCGGCCAGCATCTCCACCACTTCACGATCCTCGGCGCTTGCCAGTTCCGGCTGAGCGCGGCCTGATTCACGCATTTTCAGCGTTTCCGCACGCAGGACGCTGTGGGTTTGCAGATTGAGCTTAAAGCGCAGGGACACGAGGAAACCGCAGGCCAGCACCACTAAAGTACCGACGCTGAGGATCAGCAGAATGGTATGGCTCACTTCATAGGGCTGCGTTTTCTGCCCGGAGACAAAGCCCGACATCTGCATGATGATCCCCACCAGCATCACCGCGCCGGCCTGAGACGCCTTACGCGTCAGGGTCATAATCCCGGCGAAGATGCCTTCGCGGCGCTGGCCGGTGATCACTTCGTCCACGTCGGCAATATAGGTGTAGGTGTTCCACGGAACATAGTTGATGCCGCCGCGCCCCAGGCCAGCCACCGCGGATATCAGCAGCAGCAGCGAATAAACATCGCTAAGGCCAGCGTAGTACAGCACCGCGTAGGAGAGCGAACTCAGGCCGAACAGCACCACCACCATGCGGTACGATGGCGCCGGCCCGAAGCGAATGCACAGCGGGATCATGGCGATAACCGCGATAAACTGGAAGATTGCCATGGTACCGAGCAGGTTGGAGGCCATCGAGGCTTCCTGCATCAGCACAAACACCACGTAGTAGGTAAAGACCGCATTGAACACATCCTGGGCGATATAGCCTCCCAGATACATGCCCAGATGCTGACGAAAAATTTTAATTCGCAGGGTCGAACTTAACTCAATAAACAGGCGGTTAAGGCTCTGAGACAGCGTCAGGTTTTGTTTCTCCTCTTCAGCGCGTAGCGCGGCTTCCGTCCACTCTTCACGCGGGCGTTCCCAGGTAAAGAACCAGACAAATGTCAGCATCATCGCGCACAGTACCGAGAACACCAGGCTGGCGTAAAAGAAAGAAACGGCGTTGTCTTTGCCGAAGATAGTCAGCAGCACGCCCGGCAGGAACGAAGCCAGAATCGCTGACATCTGGGCCATTGAAATACGCGCGCCGGAGAATTTTGTTTTCTGTTTAAAATCATCGGTCATTTCCGGCACCAGCGTTTCATACGGCACCAGAATCATGGTGTAGACAATATCAAACAGCAGATAGGTCAGCAGGTAGTACCAGAACCCCATATCCCCTACCCACATGATGGAGTAGCTAAATACGCAGGGGATGCCGAGCAGGATGAAGAACTTGCGTCTGCCAAAACGTTTCCCCAGCCAGGTCGAGCCAAAGTTATCCGTCAGGAAGCCCATCAGCGGACTGATCACCGCATCCAGCACCCTGGCGGTGGCAAAAATAAGCGTCGCTTCGATAGGGGAAAGACCGCAAAAGGTGGTGTAGAAGTAGAGCAGCCATGCTGCTGTAAGTGCGGTTGTCCCCGCACCAAGGAAATCGCCCGATCCATAGGCAAGGTAGTTAACCAAACCGATTTTACGTGTTTTCATCGCCGTAAATCCTGTGTCTTTTTTTAGAGAACTCCGAACCGCTTTTTGGCCCATTCAGCCAAAAGGGGTTGATACATGGCTACATTAAGAACATGGGAACGGCGTTACCTTTTCATTTTTGCCAGCCAAAAGCGTTCACTGGCAAAAACACAAAGAGTCGATGAACGCGCCTCACTGATTTATAAAACAGCGTTTCTTTTAATACAAAAGATCGGACCAAAAGTTGCGAGGTGACAGCCAAAAAGACCTTGCGTCGAGGAGAATCTGCGCCTGGTTTTTCGCCGTGGATAAACCTTGCGAAAGCTAAGGAATCGGAGTAAAGACAATAGAAAGGGTTATTTCGCGTATCTCAAGGAGGCTTGATGCCCTACTCACATCTATTGGTCGCCGTGGCGCCAACCCCGGAAAGCCGGGTCCTCATTCAGAAAGCCGTCTCAATCGCCCGTCCGGTTAATGCGAAAGTCAGCCTGATCACGCTGGCAACCGATCCGGAGTTGTACAACCAGTTTGCGGCGCCGATGATGGAAAATTTACGCGAAGTCATGCAGGAAGAGACGCGCGGTTTTCTGGCCGAACTCGCCCGCCACGCCGACTACCCTATCGAAAAAATGACCATCGCCAGCGGCGGGATTGCTCATCACGTGAAGGATTTTTGTCGGCAGCATCGCGTTGACCTGGTGATTTGCGGTAACCACAACCAGAGCCTGTTTTCTCGCGCAACCTGTTCGGCGAAAGATATCGTTGGCAGCAGCGGCGTTGACGTGCTGCTGGTGTGTCTGGAAAAAGGTTAGCGCCGGGGAAGCGCTAACCGTCGTTGCCTCAGGCAAGTTTGGGGAAAGTTGCGACCTTACGCGCTAAGTGACTCTCCTCACTGCCTGGCTCAATCTCCTTTAGATCGGCAATAAACCGCTCCTGCCAGCGATGGATATCGTTATCCTTAATCACCGCCAGCATGGCCGAATGGCGGGCTATACGCTCGGCCAGCGGCATGGTTAGCGCCTGATCCAGCGCTGCGGCGACCTCGTCGCGATCGTAAGGATTGACGATTAAGGCCGTCGGCAGCTCGTTCGCCGCGCCGGCAAACTGCGACAGCACCAGCACACCCGGATTTTGCGGGTCCTGCGCGGCAACATACTCTTTCGCCACCAGATTCATCCCATCGCGCAGCGGCGTAACCAGCCCGACGTCCGAGTAGCGGAAGATTTTCATCAGCAGCTTGCGTTCAAAGTGCTGGTTCAGGTAGTAAAGCGGAGTCCAGCCCAGCTGGCCATACCGGCCGTTAATGCGTCCGGCTGCGGTTTCCAGCTGGTGACGAATATCCTGATAGGCCTGAACATCGCCGCGCGACGTCGGCGCAATCTGGGTATAGCGAATCTTACCGTGATGATGCGGATAGTTTTCAAGCAGCGCCTCGTAGGCGAGAAAACGCTCCGGCAGCCCCTTCGAATAATCCAGCCGCTCGACGGAAAAGATATTCTGCACGCTTTTCAGTTCGCTTTTCAGCTGCGCCAGCTTGGGCGGCAGCGGCCCTTTTGCGCTGCGCGCTATCTCTTCCGGATCGATACCGATTGGGTAGACTTCGGTCTGGAAAGGTTTGCCCCAGGCCACATGTTTTTTTCCGCCGCGCGTCGTCAGACGGGTCTGCATCGATACGCAGTCCAGAAACGCCAGTCGGTCGCTCTCGGTCTGGAAGCCCAGTAAATCGTAATCGCAAAGCTGCTCCAGCAGCTCCGCGTGCGGCGGCAGCGCGTTAAAGACTTCCGGCGTCGGGAACGGAATATGTAAAAAGAAGCCGATGCGGTTATTGACGCCGCGCTGGCGCAGTTCGCTGGCCAACGGCAGCAGGTGGTAATCGTGGATCCAGACAATATCGTCAGCTTCGATCAGCGGCAGCAGCTTATCGGCCAGCTTCGCGTTGACACGCTGATAGCCCTCCCAGGCTTCACGCTGAAAATCGACCAGATCAAGACGATAATGGAACGCGGGCCATAGCACGGCGTTGGAAAAGCGGTTGTAATATTCGTCGTGATCCTGCTCGCTAAGGTTGAAAGAGGCCCAGGTTATATTTCCCTGAGTCACTTTTTTTAGCGGCTGCTGGTCATCACCGATTTCCCCACTCCAGCCGAACCACAATCCTCCGGCTGCTTTTAATGCCCCCATAATCCCCACGGCAAGGCCACCGGCGCTGGCCTTTTTATCATCCGGCGGGGCAATACGATTAGATACTACGACTAAGCGACTCATAGCCATCTCTCCTGTCGGTTAGCGCATCTGGTTGTTGCCCATGATTCGCGATGTTACTAATCCAAAGATGAACAGCGGCGACATCCGGCAGGCGCCAACGCGCCTGGGTCTCGCCGCCGCCCACTTTGACCGATACGCCACTCAGTTGATTGACGACGCTAAAACCCGCTTCATCGGTTAAATCATCACCGACAAATACCGGCTTGCGCCCTCTGAATGGAGCTTCCTGCATAAAAGCGGCTATCGCTTCACCCTTATTCACTCCGCGCGGTTTGATCTCCACCACGCACTTGCCCGGCTGTAAAGCCAGAATGGGATGGCGCTGCACGACGGCTTGCGCCAGCGCCAGCACCGCGTGCTGATGCTCCGGCGCCTGACGGTAGTGCAGCGCAAAAGCCATCCCCTTACTTTCCAGTTCGCATCCCGGCAACGCATCCAGCGCCGCGGTCAGTTCCGCCGACAGCGCCTTCAGGAGGGAATCAGGTAAAGAGACAATATGCGTTTTACCATTGATGTCACGGCGTTCAGCCCCGTGGACACCGGCAAGCGGCAGCCGGTAAGGACGGGTAAGCTCATCCAGCTCAACCATTGAGCGCCCTGAAATCAATGCCACCGCGCCGTTATGCTGCTGCACGAGCTGGCGCAGCGTCTGCAGAACATCGGCAGGAATGACCACCTGATCGGGATGGGGTTTGATACCGGCAAGGGTACCGTCGAGGTCAAAGAAAAAAGCGCAGTTTCCGGTTAACGCAGGCGGTACATAAATCTGGTCAGCCACCCTGTTTCCTCCTTATCATGGCCAGCAACATGCTGGGTGTTAATTTATTGTAGCCATGTAAGTATAGACAGTGTGACCAGCCTCGCCATTTTTGATAGTCATTGCCAGCGCAACGAGCGCTGGCAATGGATTAGGATTAGACTGAAAAGTTGACCTGGATTAAACGGCGCGCTTCGCTTTCTGTTTGTAGCGGTCAAAGATAACCGCCGCCAGCAAAATCACGCCGCGAACGACATACTGCGAGAACGGCGAGATGTTCAGCAGGTTCATCGCGTTCTCCACCGTCCCCAGGATCAGGATCCCGGCCACCACGTAGGAGATCTTACCGATCCCGCCCTTCAGCGATACGCCCCCCAGCACGCAGGCCGAGATAACAATCAGCTCATAGCCAATCGAGGTCATCGGCTGACCGCTGGTCATACGGGAAGCCAGGATAATGCCTGCCGCGGCAGAAACCAGGCCGGAAAGGACGAAAATAATGATCTTGGTCCGCACCACCGGCACGCCCGCCAGACGCGCAGCTTCTTCGTTGCCGCCAATCGCCAGGGTATTACGGCCGAAGGTGGTTTTATTGAGCAACAGGCCGAAGACAATCAGGCAGGCTACGGTCAGCCAGATAGGCGCTGGCAGACCAAACCAGTTGGCGTATCCGAGAGTAAAGAAGCGCTCGTCTTCAATCCCTACCGCCTTACCGTCAGAGATGATATAGGCCAGACCGCGAACGATCTGCATGGTCGCCAGGGTGGTGATCAGGGCGTTAATCTTCAGGCGGGCAATCACAAAACCGTTTACCAGACCGCTCAGCGCCCCGAGCAGCAGACCGGCGCCGATGCCAATCCACATGCTCTCTGTCAGGTTAATCACCACCGCCGTGGTCACCCCGGCGCAGGCGATAACCGAGGCGACCGACAGGTCAAAGTCGCCGGATGCCAGGCAAAACAGCATCCCGCAGGCCACCATTCCGGACATAGAAATAGCCAACCCCAGGCCTTTCATATTGATAAATGAGGCAAAATTAGGCACAAAAATGACGCAGCCAATAAACAGCACCGCAAAAACAACCAGCATGCCGAACTGATCCCAGACGCGGGAGAAGCTAAAAGCCGACCGGGTAGTACCTGAAGTAGTAACTGATGACATCATAGACTCCTTACTCAGGCGACCGCCTGGCTCACTTTTGGCATCGCAAGGCTCAATGCCTGCTGTTCATTCGCATGTTCATGCAGCAGTTCTCCGGCAATCTCACCCTCACGCATAACCACGATGCGATCGGCAACGCCGAGAACTTCCGGTAAATCGCTGGAGGCAAAGACCACCGCGACGCCAGATGCCGCTAATGCATAGATAACGTTGTAGATTTCGTGCTTAGCGCCCACGTCAATACCGCGCGTTGGCTCATCAAGCAGGATGACTTTCATCTCTTCCGACAGCCAGCGGCCAAGGATCGCCTTCTGCTGATTGCCGCCGGAGAGGTTCATAATCAGCTGCTCGGCGCCAGGCGTTTTGATATTCAGCGATTTAATGTGCTGGTCGGCGTTCTGCGCTTCCCAGGCGTTGTTGATAACGCAGCCGGCGAGAATATGCTTGCGCCGAGCGCTGATATTGATGTTGTCGCGCACCGAATGGACCGGAATTATGCCCTCCGCTTTACGGTCTTCCGGGCAGAGCATCATCCCGGCCTGAATCGCCTGGGCTGGCTTACGAATATCAATGGCCTCGCCGTCGATATAAACCTGACCGCCGGTTATTCTGCTGCCACCGAATAAGCCTTTCATCAGCTCGCTGCGCCCGGCGCCGACCAGCCCAAACAGGCCGACGATTTCTCCGCTGCGCACCGACAGACTGACGGGCTGGCGCACGCCGGGCGCCTTCACCTGCTCAAGACGCAAACGCTCTTTGCCATATTCACGCGGCTGCCAGCCGTAGATATCGCCCAGTTCGCGCCCCACCATCGCCTGGACCAGCGCGTCGTGGTTAACCTCCTGCATATTGTCAAAGGTGCGCACGTAGCGGCCATCTTTGAATACCGTAATGGCGTCGCTTAACGCAAAGATCTCCTCCATACGGTGGGAAACGTAAATAATGACCCGTCCTTCCTGGCGCAGCTCGCGGATCACCCGAAACAGGTTTTCAATTTCTCGCGCCGAAAGGGAGCTGGTCGGCTCATCAAAGGCGATAATTTTGGCGTTACGCGCCAGCGCTTTGGCGATCTCCACCATTTGCCACTGGCCGATAGAGAGATATTTGAGCGGCGTTTCCGGGTCGATATCGAGCCCCAGATGTTTAAGCTGCAGGCCTGCTTCATAATTCAGCAGCGACCGATTCACAATCCCGCCTTTATGCGGCAGCTGACCGAGGTAGATATTTTCCGCCACGGTCATTTCCGGAATCAGATGCAGCTCCTGATAGATAATCGCCACCCCGGCGTTCAGCGCCTCGGTGGTGTGATTGAACGTCATCTGCTGACCGCGGATCTGCAGGCTGCCGGCCGTCGGTATGTAGTTGCCGCTGAGAATTTTCAGCAGCGTGGATTTCCCGGCGCCGTTTTCTCCCATCAGGGCGTGAACCTGTCCGGCATAGCAGCCAAAGCTAATGTCGGACAGCGCTTTAACGCCCGGGAAGGTCATGGTGATGCCGTGAAATGAGAGATAAGGGGTAGACTGTTGCATAACGACTCCGCTTTTCTGTACGGAGCCCCTCGCGCACTGCGAGAGGCCCGGTCAACCGGCCTTACAGCCCTTTTTTCGCCAGCTCTTCTTTAAAGTTGTCACGGGTAATTAGCACCACGTCGGTTACCGCGGTGAATTTCGGCGGCTCAACGTCTTTCGTTACCCAGTTGTAAAGCATCTCGCTGGTTTTATAGCCGTGAATATCCGGGCTTGGCAGCAGAGAGCCGTAGAAGCCGGTGGCCTGGGCTTTAGAAAGCTCGTTCACCGCATCAACGCCGTTAATACCGATACCGATAACGTCAGGCGCTTTAAAGCCCTGGCCTTCGGTCGCGCGCACGCCGCCCAGCACGGTATTGTCGTTCATGCCGACGATCAGCCAGTGCTTAACATTCGGATGTTGAACCAGCATGGAGTTACCGGCGTCAAACGCGCCGGGGATGTCGTTAGATTTGGTTGGCACGCGATAGATTTGTTGCTCCGGGAAGCCGGCGGCTTTCAGCGCGTCGATAGATCCGGTGGTACGGCGGCGGGCGGTATCCAGCTCATCGGCAGTGATAGCCATAACCGCGGTGTCTTTTACATCCCAACCGCGTTTTTGCATCTCTTTATACAGTTCCTGCCCCTGACGCGCGCCGATTTCGCTGGCCGCCATCATCACCAGCGGTACGCTGTCCATCGGTTTGCCTTTGGCGTTGACGAACTGGTCATCGACGGTAATCACTTTCATATCATAGCCGCGCGCTTTGGCGACAATAGCCGCCCCGAGTTTTGGGTCCGGGGTGCAAATGACGAAGCCCTTGGCTCCGCTGGCCGCCAGGCTATCAATCGCGTTAAGGGTTTTCTCGCCGTCGGGAACAGCGATTTTAATCACATCGAAACCTAAATCTTTACCGGCCTTATCGGCAAATTTCCACTCTGTTTGAAACCATGGCTCTTCAGGCTGTTTCACCAGAAAACCCAGCTTCAGCGTCTCAGCCATAGCTGATTGTGACATAACTGCGGCAAGACCAATCGCCGCCAGCGCTTTAGTAAATTTGTGCATGGTAAACTCCAGCTTTAATTCGCTTTTATGTAGGGAAAAATAAGACTTAAATTTTTTATCGGACGAAAAACAAGGCATTAGGAAAATCTCAATCATGAGTGCCGTTGTTTAAATAGTATTAACCGGAAATTATTTCTCCATACGAGAGCCCAATCACATCGCGGAATTACAGTAATTGCGTACATATAAACAGCGAAAAAAGACATAAAAAAAGCGCTAATTGTCAGACAATTAGCGCGGGCCGTAGCAATATTCTCTATATCATCAGCAGAGTTATCCCTGGAGAGATCGCCATTGGCAATAAATGTGCTCCGCATGATCGCGAACAGGTGCCTCGTCCCCCAATAAACGGGCGGCGACGGTGAACGAAAAATCAAAAACGTGCCCTAACCCTTTACCGCTGATCAAATTCCCGTCTTCCACCACCGCCTGGTCAACGTACTCGCCGTCGGAGACGTCTTGCCATAGCTCTCCCGAACAGACGTAGCGACGCCCCTTCAGCAGGCCGTTGCCGCCAAGGACTCTCGCGGCTGCCGAACAGATTGGGCAGATCAGCTTTCCTGCTTCATCGTGGGCCGAGATAAACGCCACGACGGCCTGACTGGCGGCCAAATTCACGCTTCCCTGCGGACCGCCAGGCAGAACCACCGCGTCGTATAGCGCGCCGGCGCGTTCCGTTAGCGTGCTGTCCGCCACCATGGGGATATCATGGTAGCTCACTACCGCGCGCGACTCGGCGCAGGCGAGCAGTTCAACATTGAGATGCAAGCGACGAAGAATATCAATAACCACAATCGCTTCGCCTTCCTCAAAACCCGGCGCCAGCAGCACCGCAACTTTTTTCATTTCCGTCTCCTTCAGATAGCCAGGTAGCAATAATGTGTTTACAAACACAGCATTTTTTTAAATTAACGTCATCATCTGCTTTTTGTTACATGAGCCAGGACGACCCCGCTGATTTTCTTACTCGCAGGCTATCACAAAAAAAGAACTATGAATCACTATTTTTAAAACGAAATTTCACTAACATTACTAGCACTACTATTAATTAGTGAGAGCTCGAAATAAAAATACATAAAATCATCCAGATAAATTTAAATCCGATGCTAAATCTCAGCATTATCTCTAACAAAAAACCATTATATAAAGATATCTACCGATGCTGTAACCAAATGTAAATATCAGACATTGAGAGTTTTCTTAATTGAAATATAGCGCTATTCTATATCCGTTGAGATAAGAAATTTAATACACAGGCATACGTAGAAGCTCTGAATATTATTATTCAGAGCTATCTTCCTGTGCCCCATAATTTCTACGCAGCCCTGCTATAGATGCGTCAGGATATGACGCCAGCCCCTCCAAAGAGAATAAGGATATTTTTATGGTCGTTCCACGAATGGTCCAAAAGCTAAATAACCAGATGAATCTTGAATTCCATACCTCAAATTTATATCTGCATTTAAGCGAATGGTGTACTCAGCACCGGTTGAACGGTACCGCCACTTTTCTCCGTAACCGAGCGCAAGCCAGCATAACGCAGACGATGCGGGTCTTTGATTTTATGAAAAAATCAGGCGCCTGGCCCGTGGTCAAAGCGCAAGATACCTATAGCGCTGAATGCACATCGCTTGAAGACCTCTTTAGCAAAACCGTTGAGGATTATCAGCAGCGCAGCAGCATACTCTCCAGCCTGGCGGAAGAGGCGAAGGCGCAAAGCGATGCGCCAACCCTGCGCTTTCTGACGCTGCTTGCGGAACAACAGGATCGGGATGGCATGCTGCTGGAGACGATTCTTGACGAAGTACGCCATGCGGAAAAAGCCGGGACCAGCGAACAACAAACCGATCGTTACCTGCTCGATCTGGTCAGCAACCAGCGCGGCTAACCCCATACTGGCGGGGATACGTCGCCTGTTCGCGCCCGCACTCGCTTTATCCTACCTCCCCTGCTCACCCTCTTTTTCGGCGCTTCGGCGCCGTTTTTTATTCCTGAAAAGCATTAAAAAGTTTTAACCAGATCTCATTCCCGCTCAGCCGGAGGAATTAGCAGGGTATTGGTGATCTGGATCACGTTTAAAACCATGAGTTAATAATATAAAAACAGTGTTTCAAAAATTTAAAACACGGAGTTTATTTTAATGGCAAGATATACGGCTTCAGCCTCACAGGGGCTGCAGGGAAGACCGATTTTGTTACGCCATCAGTTAGCCTACGGCGGCGGGAATTTGCTGGGAAGCGGCGCACTGGCGATCAGCGGCGCATGGCTGCTCTATTTTTATACAACCTTCTGCGGGCTGACGCTGATCGAAGCCTCCTTTATCTTTTCCGTCGCCAGTATTATTGACGCGATTAGTAACCCGCTTATGGGTTATCTCACCGATAACTTTGGCAAAACGCGGCTTGGTAAACGCTTCGGTCGTCGCCGCTTCTTTTTATTGATTGGCATTCCGCTGATGATGTTCTACCCGCTGCTGTGGGTAGAAGGCCTCGGCTTCTGGTACTACCTGTGCACCTACGTCGTCTTTGAAATCATTTATACCTCGATTATGGTCCCCTATGAAACATTGGCGACCGAAATGACAGACGATTTCTCACTGCGTTCGAAACTGACCGGTTACAAAGCGATTTTCGGCAAACTGGCCAACTTCCTGGCGGCCTTTATCCCGGGACAGTTTATCCTGCTCTATGGGAAAGAATCCGCGACCCCGTTCTTCCTGACCGGGCTCACCTACGGCGTCATTCTCATCGTGGCCATCTCCTGCCTGTGGTACTGCAGCTGGGAGCGTCCGCGAGAAGAGGAAATGAGCAAGGGAAAGAAAAAGGGGCTGCTCAGTACGCTGCTGATGCTGGCGAAAGATATGCGCTCCACGTTTTATCTGCGCGTATTCCGTAAACACCTTGGTATGTATCTCTGCGGCTTCGGCGCCGAGTGGCTGTTTGCGTCGATCTTCACTTACTTCGTTATCTTCGTGCTGCAGCACGATCCGGCGATGGTAGCCGGCCTCAACAGTCTGAACTCCATCCTGCAGCTGGTATCAACCGCCCTGTTTATCGGCCTGTGTGTGAAGAAAGGCTTCAGTAAACCTTATATTCTGGCGCTGAGCGTGGTTATCTTTGCCGTACTGCTCTACACCTCGCTGTGGTTCTTCCATCTGCCAGCACACCTGGCAACCATTCTTATGTTTGGCATTACCGTACTGTTCGGCCTGGGCACCGGCGGCGTGTACTACATTCCGTGGACCGTTTACACCTTTTTGGCGGATGTCGATGAAATCTATACCGGCCGTCGCCGCGAAGGGATCTATGCGGGAGCAATGACCTTCTCCGGTAAAATTTTGCGCTCTATCATCGTCTTTTCCATGGGGGCGATCCTCAGCTTCTACGGATTCCAGTCGAAGGCGCATACGCAGCCTGAAAGCGCGGTCACCGCGATTGCGGTTGTGTTCTGCGCGGGGGTGATTCTGCTGGCTCTGGCAGCCATTGTGTTCAGTAAGCAGATGAAGCTCGATCGCAAGGCGCACCTGGTGGTGTTGCAGGAGGTCGCGCGCATTAAGGCAGGTGGTAAGATCGGCGATATCGCGCCGGAGGTTCGCCTTATCGTGGAAGATTTAGTCGGCCACCGCTACGAAGAGTGCTGGGGCAACAGCAAGCTGTTTAAAAATACCCAGAAAGGCGCCATTCAAACCGCCGTATCCCACTAATCGGTTAAAACGCCCCGCGATCGCAATGATGACGGGGCTAACGCAGCTAGTGCGCTTCTTCCTGCGGGGTGAATTTCAGTTCAATCAGCGCGATGGCCTTTTGTACCGCCCGCAGGGTCACCGGGTCAGCCGACGCCGGGTGGCTGGCGAAATCGATAGCTTTCAGCTGGGTGGTCATTTTTTCGCGTACCTCGACAGGGGCGATAATATCAATGACATCGAGGATCTGTTTGATGACTAACTGGCAGGCAACCACGTCAGAAACCAGTTCGTCGTGTTCGGTAAGATGTTGAGACATGTTTCACTCCTTTTTTCAGGAGCGTAATAGTAACCTAAATCGTGGAATATAAAAAAACCTGCCGCAGCAGGTTTTTTATCAGAACATACCGCCAGGCGGTACGTCTTTGAAGGTTTTGCAGTAGTTTTCGAACATGCTCTTCAGGATTTTGCGCAGTTTCATGGTTGACTCCATTTTTTGTTATGCAGGTGTTAATGTCTTTACGGCTATAATATGACTTACATCACAAAAATCAATCAAAACGTGCGCAAAATCACCTATTTTTTACAAAAATAATTTAATTATTAAACAACAGTGAGCGAAACCGGAGATTTAAGCACTGAACGCTCCGGACAACTCTGCGCTCTCTTTGCTATGGCAGCGACACAATAATGAGTACAAACACCTCTTCCAGGGATGACCGTTCTTTTTCAGGGCCTGCGCTGCTGGTGGCTGGCGCCTTTTTTATGGAGTTTCTCGACGGCACGGTGATTGCCACCGCCCTGCCCGACATGGCGAAAGATTTTGGCGTGACGGCGGTCGATCTCAATATCGGGATTAGCGCCTATCTTATTACCCTTGCGGTCCTGATACCGGCCAGCGGCTGGATCGCCGATCGTTTCGGCGCCCGGAAAATCTTTACTCTGGCGCTGGCGATTTTTACCCTGGCTTCGGTGTTTTGCGGGCTGTCGACCCATGTTGATGTGTTCGTCGCGATGCGCATTCTTCAGGGGATAGGCGGCGCGCTGATGGTACCCGTTGGCCGGCTGGCGGTGCTGCGAACCACACCGAAACATCAGCTGATTAAGGCGATTGCTACCCTGACCTGGCCGGCGCTGGTCGCGCCAATTATTGGCCCGCCGCTGGGCGGATTTATTACCCGCTACGCCAGCTGGCACTGGATATTCTTTATTAACGTTCCGCTCGGGCTTATCGCTATCGCCCTGTCGCTGCGCATCATTTCCAATATTCGCGAAGATGAGCGCCGTCCTTTCGATCTGCCCGGCTTTCTTGCCACCTCGGTGGCGATGATTAGCCTGGTTGCCGCCATGGAGCTTCTCGGCGAGCGCCAGCCTCTGGGTTGGCACACCCTGGCGCTGCTGGCGTTAGGCCTTGGGTGTATGCTCTTCTCGCTGCGGCATTTCCGTCGAACCGCGTGGCCGATGGTGCGCCTTGATGCGCTACAGATCCCCACCTTCAGGGTCACCATGTACGGCGGTTCCCTGTTCCGCGCCTCGATTAGCGCCGTGCCGTTTCTGCTGCCGCTGCTGTTCCAGGTCGGATTTGGTATGGACCCCTTCCACTCGGGGCTGCTGGTGCTGGCCGTGTTTGTCGGCAACTTAACCATCAAGCCCCTCACAACGCCGCTGATCCGCTGGTTGGGCTTTCGCCGCCTGCTGCTGATTAACGGCGCATTAAACGTTTTCTCGCTGTTGGCCTGCGCTTTTTTAACCCCGCAAACGCCAGTTTGGCTGATCCTGGTGATTCTGTATCTTGGCGGCGTTTTCCGTTCTATCCAATTTACCGGCATCAGCACGCTCGCGTTTGCCGATGTACCTGCCACGCAAATGAGCTATGCCAATACCCTGTTCAGTACCGCTTCACAGCTGGCCGTTGGGCTTGGGATCACGCTCGGCGCGATTGGTATTCGTCTTGGGGAAGCGTTCAGCGACTGGTTTACGCTTTCTCACCTGCCGGGCATCAGCTTCCGCCTGTCGTTTATTTTTATTGCGTTGATTTGCCTGGTAGGAATGATTGATAGCCTGCATTTGAGCAGAGAAGCGGGTAGCAGCGTATCGAACAAAACAAGTAGATAAAGAAAAGGCCAGCAGCGCTGGCCTGGAAAATTCATACTGATCGGATATTAACCGACGATCTGGCGAACGAACGCTTCGATCTCTTTATTCTGGCAATTCTCAAAGAAACACTGCTGGAAACGAGGGCCAGAAACGGCGGTTTTTACCAGCTCCGGATCGATGGCGCGCAGCGTATCCAGGTAGTTCTCCTTAACAACCGCAGCTTTCACCGTGTTCAGGATCCCGGCATTACGTACCTGAGGCTCTTTACGCTCCGGCGGATAACCTTCGCCGTTGCGACCGGTGAAGGCTTTTTCAAAGATAAAGCGGACGTTCAGCTCCGCGCCCCAGCCAAACCCTTTCGCAAACGGCAGAGAAAGCGCGTTACCGTTGTTGATCTGCGCAAACAGGAAGGCATCCGCAGGATCGATGCAGTAGCCGCAAACCACGCCCGGGTGAATATTCAGCGACATCAGCGCGCCCTGGCCCGTGCCGCAGCCGGTCACGACAAAATCGACCGCTTTCGAATTCAGCAGGATGCTGGCCATGATCCCCAGATGGATATAGGTCAGGTGATGGTCGTTTTCATCGCTCATCCCGACGTTATAAACCGGGAAACCTTTCTCGTCAGCAACGGCGTTTAACTCATTGAGGATGATGGCGTTTTTGTTCGCCTGGCTGTTTTCCATCATCAGTGCGATTTTCATGCTTTACTCTCCTGAATGCTGTGCGGGCACTCCCGCGATAGTTCGTTAGCGTTGCTAAGAACAATACTACCTTACGAACATACTTTCAAATTTTATGAAAAGTTGTTTTATAAATTGCATCTCGCCTCACACTTTTGACTTCCGTCCCCTGCCGGTAAGGCGTCGTCCCCCGCGCCCATCTCAGGCTCATCCAGTTACGGTTGCCTGGCAGGTCAATTCTCGCCGCTAAAATTGATCTGCCGATTAATGGCTTAAAATATTAAATTAAAACCATTCTCATTATTTTTAAATCGCCAATGCGTGTTATTCCCATTTGCATTATTAATAAATGATTTTATTAATTTACTTTTTGCAAATAAATTAATAACAAATTATAGTGAGCGCACAATAATCCTTAATTCTATTTTCCCGGAGCGGCCTGATGCTAAAAAATGAAATGATCGAAAAGCTGAATGCGCAGATGAACCTCGAACTTTATTCTTCTCTGCTTTATCAGCAAATGAGCGCCTGGTGCAGCTATCACAGTTTTGAAGGCGCCGCCGCGTTTCTGCGCCGCCACGCGCAGGAAGAGATGACCCATATGCAGCGTCTGTTCGACTATCTGACCGATACCGGTAGCCTGCCCAGCATCACCGCTATCGCTTCGCCGGTTGCCGAATATACCTCTCTGGATGAGCTGTTTCGCGCGACCTATGAACATGAACAGTTGATTACGCAGAAAATTAACGAACTTGCCCATGCGGCGATGACCAGCCAGGATTATCCAACATTTAATTTCCTGCAGTGGTACGTTGCTGAACAGCACGAAGAAGAGAAACTGTTTAAATCCGTTATTGATAAACTGTCCCTCGCCGGCAAAAGCGGCGAAGGCCTGTATTTTATTGATAAAGAGCTGGCAACGCTCGATACGCAAAATTAATAAAGACGGCAGCGAGGCTCAGCGCTCGCTGCCAAATTAATGGCGGCAAATTTTACTTTCGTGCGTATTAAACCCTTCATCAGCGGCAATAAACTTGCCTTTTTTCTGCAAAAACGCCACCAGCTCCGCCGCGCTCAGATTTTCCGCCGAGCAGGTATGGAATCGAGCCTCTTTCCCGAAACGGGCGATAATCGCCGCTTCCAGCGTAGCAACAGTGTAAGACTCGTCTGATGAAATCATCATTTGCAGCACTTCGTGACCATGAATTGATGGCATAACCCCTCCCGTAAACCCCGAAGAGTAAACCAGCCGCAGCGGCAGGTTATTGCGCCAGCGCAGCTTTAGCGCAACCCTTTGTGGTGTAAATTTTTCATTACGCTATCTGTAACCCTCATTTGACGAACTCACTGATTTCACATACTCTGCGCGGCATAATTAATTGTGTAATCCGTGATGGATAGAGAAAAGCGTGAAGAACCGCACTCTGGGTAGTATTTTAATCGTTGCCGGCACCACCATCGGCGCCGGGATGTTAGCGATGCCGCTGGCGTCGGCGGGCGTCGGTTTCGGCGTCACCTTAGGTTTGCTGATAACGCTGTGGGCGCTGATGTGTTACACCGCCTTACTGCTGCTGGAAGTGTATCAACACGTGCCGGCGGATATGGGGCTGGGTTCGCTGGCGGCTCGCTATCTGGGCCGTTACGGGCAGTGGGCTACCGGTTTTTGCATGCTGTTTCTGCTGTACGCGCTCACCGCCGCCTATATCAGCGGCGCCGGCGAGCTGCTGGCTTCCAGCCTCAATCAGTGGCTGGACTGGCGCCTGCCTCCCGCGGCAGGTGTCCTGATTTTTACCGGGATCGGTGGAACGGTAGTGTGCATCGGGACCTCGCTGGTCGATCTTTTCAACCGCTTTTTATTCAGCGCCAAAATTATCTTTCTCGCCATTATGCTGGCTCTTCTGCTGCCGCATATTCACCAGATAAATCTGCTGACTCTGCCGCTACAGCAGGGACTGGCGCTGTCGGCCATTCCGGTGATTTTTACTTCCTTTGGTTTTCACGGCAGCATACCCAGTATTGTGAGTTATCTGGGCGGAGATATTCGCAAGCTGCGCCGGGTATTTGTCATCGGGAGCTTTATTCCCCTGGTCGCCTATATTTTCTGGCAGCTGGCGACGCTTGGCAGTATTGACTCCCCGGTATTTACCGCGCTGCTGGCAAAAAATGCCGGGCTTAATGGCCTGCTGGAAGCGATCCGTGAAGTGGTTGCCTCGGCGCATGTTGAGCTGGCGGTACACTTGTTTGCCGATCTGGCGCTGGCGACATCGTTCCTCGGCGTGGCGCTTGGGTTGTTCGACTATCTGGCCGATCTGTTTCAACGCCAGAACAGCGCCGCAGGACGGTTACAGAGCGGTCTGATTACCTTTTTGCCTCCGCTGGCCTTCGCGCTATTTTATCCACGCGGCTTCGTGATGGCGTTAGGCTACGCGGGCGTCGCGCTGGCCGTGCTCGCGCTCATGCTGCCTTCGCTGCTGGTCATGAAGAGCCGTCAGCAGCATCCCGACGCGGCATGGCGGGTGGCGGGCGGTTCTCCCGCGCTATGGCTTGTTCTGCTATGCGGAATCGGCATTGTCGCGATCCAGTTTGCGATTGTCGCAGGCCTGCTGCCCGCGGTGGGGTAAAAAAGAGGGGGCCGATTTGGCCCCCTTCTTTTATTTCACTAAACAGCACTGCTTGTATTTCTTACCGCTGCCGCACGGGCAGGGATCGTTGCGCCCAATCTTCGCCTCATTTCTGATGGGCTGCTGAACTTCCGCCGGTTGCGCGTGCTCAGTCCAGTAGTTGTATAGCGCGAGGGCCGCAGGACGAATTCGCTCAACGCTGGCGATAAACGCTTCGGCGGATAATTCATCGAGCGCCTCGAATCGCTCCTCGGTACCGTGCAGGGCGATGGCGTCCAGCTCCGCCTGCAGCTCAGACGGCAGCGCGGACCAGTCGCTCAATCCCACTCCGCGCATATAGCCGAAACACCACTCTTCGACAATCGTGAGTTCCTGCCCTTCCTCTTCCCGGCTGCCAAACATCGGCTCAAACTGATCGGGATAATCGCTTAAACGCTCGGCAATATCGCTCATTTGCTGCAGCGTCAGGTTCACAAAACGATCCCGTTCGCGATCGTTGGCCCAGCGCGGCACGTTATCCGCTCCTCCCCAGATAGCAATCAGCCACTGCGCGGGCTCAATCTCCGTCGGCCCGGAGAGAATGGCCGTCAGCAGCCCATCAAGCTCGGCAACGTCCATGATGGTGCCTTCTACCGCGTATTTCGACAGGATATCATCCAGCCATTCAACTTCGCTTTCGTTCAGGGGTCCAGTTTTCATAAACAGGCTCATCGTCGTAAAAAATGGCGCTTACAGTAGCGGAAATAGCGAGAGAAAACCACCCGGCTACTCAAGGTTCAGACGGCGCAGCGTCTCAGCAATCTCGCTAAAGGCCTCCGGCGAGAGCGGTAACAGCGGGCGCGGTAAGCAATCCTCAGCGCACATACCGAGGATCGTCGCCGCGGCGGCAGTGACCCGCAGGCTTCCGCCATACTTGCGGAACAGCATCCACAGCGGCTCCAGCCTGGCGCTTATCGCCGTCGCCCGCTGGGCCTCGCCCCGCCTCGCGGCAGCCACTATCTCTTGGGCAACGTTCGGGAAAAGTCCGCCGCACACGGAATACCATACCGCACAGCCGGCGTTCAGCCCATCGGCCGCGCTGGCGTCTCCGCTAATCCCAATAGACACCCCGGCCGGGAGCTGTCGCCGCAGGCTCTGCACGCGTTGCGCGACTTCATGGCTGGCGGGTCCGGGTATTTTCATTGAGGCAATACCCGGCAGCGCGGCTAACGCGCTTTTGAGCTCATCGGACAGAGAAATATGGGTAGTAACCGGATTGTCGTAAACGCAAACGGGTACAGAGACATGGCGACAAACGGTCTGGTAAAAAGTCAAAATTTCCTCATCTGACAGGGGCTGATAAGCCATCACCGGCAGGAGTAGCGCGTTCGCACCCGCCCGCTGGGCATCGTCTGCCAGACGAAGAACCTGATCGGTTCCCACCGCCCCGATCCCCACCATCATCGGCACCGAGCCGGCATGCGATTTTGCCTGTCGGACAACCTGCATTCTCTGCTCACGGCTGAGGTATGCGTAACTTCCCGTGGAGCCGAGCACGCCGAGAGAATTGACAGCTGCGTCAACGAGACGAGTAACAATGCGAGCAAAAGCGGTTTCATCAACGCCGTGATGATTGAACGGAGTCAGAGGAAAAGCGCAGAGGCCAGTAAACATTTCATCCCCACTTATTGAGATAATGATCGAGTGCTGGCAGATAGTAGCAACAGAAGCTTGTTTTGTCCTATGACAAAATAGAGTGAGGTGACGTTGAGGGGTAAAAGAGACGTTGTAGAAAAACAAAAAAACCACCCGGAGGTGGTTTCACGACACTGCTTATTGCTTTGATTATTCTGCTTTATCCCAATGGTACCCGGAGCGGGACTTGAACCCGCACAGCGCGAACGCCGAGGGATTTTAAATTCTACGCAGGATCAATGAGTTAGATAGCAGTACATTGCGAAACTTCGCTGCAATTGTCCATCTACTTTACTGTAATTGGCAGTAAATAGATAGACTTGGATAACTTTGAGCACAGAGTCAGCACAGGTAAGCCCCCCTGGCACGGAAGCCCAAGTGCCAATCTCAGTACATGAATAACGTCTAAAAATGTAGCTTGGCTGTACCTGTACCTGTACCTGTACCAGGTCAGCTATGGTGGTGGTTTGCCACTAATGTTCGTTCCCCTTTCCAGTCTGATAAGGGTGATACTATTTATGAAAGACCATTGGCATTTTCTTTCGAAATTTGATTTTATGATGAGTATGTGGGTTAATGTTGAGAATTGGTATGGAAATCCAAGATTTTGTAGGTCATTATAAAAATCATCCAGTGCTTTTCATCGGCACCGGTTTTAGTCTTAGGTATCTTCAAAACTCTTTTGGCTGGAATGAATTACTTGAGTTTATATCCAATGAACTCACGGGTAATGAGGAGTTTTACTATGACCTTAAAGCAGAATCAATGGAGAATGGTGAATATAGTTATGACCTTTTGGCAACAAGGCTTGAGATAGAATTCAACAAATGTCTTGCAACTGATCGGAATGGCAAATTCGAAGCCATTAACGATATTTTTTATAAAAACATGAAAGAAGGCAAGAAACTGAGCCGTTTTAAAATTTATATAACAGAAATACTTAACGGCTTATTGATAAGACCCGAAAAAAGCAATGAAATTGACGCTCTAATTAGAGCACGTAAAAACATTGGTTCCGTCATAACCACGAATTACGATCGTTTATGTGAAAAAGTTTTTGAGTTCAACCCGTTAATAGGGAATGATATTCTTCTTAGCAACCCCTATGGCTCAGTTTACAAAATACATGGTTGTGTAACCGACTCAGACAACATAATTATAACAAGAGACGACTATAATAACTTCAATAATAAATACGAATTAATCAGGGCCCAACTCCTTTCTATTTTCATACACAACCCTATTATATTTATTGGCTATAGCATAAGTGATTCAAACATTAAGTCCCTGTTAAAAACTATTTTTTCATATGTAAATGTCAACACTGAACTAGCAAAGAAGATTCGCGATAACTTCCTGCTAGTTGAATATGCACCTGGTGATCATACGACAGAAATAACCGAGCATGATATTGATATTGAGAGCATGGCAACTATCCGCATCAATAAAATCAAAACAGATAACTATACTGCTATATATGATGCACTTTCAAAACTAGTCCTTCCAGTTTCCGCGATGGACATCAGGAAAGTGCAAAAAGTTTGGAATACTATTAAAAGCGGCGGAGAAATAAAGGTAAATATAACAGAAAACATCGATGAACTAAAAAATGAAGATATGGTTTTAGCCGTTGGTTCAGAACGGACTGTTAAATATGAATTCCAAACCAAAACTGAAATGATTCAAAATTATTTCAAAATAGTTGATGAAGCAAACTCACAACTTATATCATTACTGAATAAGCAAGTCATATCAACTCGTGAAAGGTTCCCGGTTTTCGCATTTAGTTCAATTTGTGAGAATCTCATTAATGAAGAAAAATATAAAAATCGCCAAGTTGATAAAATTATCGCTGACTTAAAGGGTTATGTTAAAGAATGCGGAAATGAATACTCAACAATAACTGACATAACGGATAACTTACCTGACTGGAAAGTCATCGGTGGAATCATGTATTCTGTTATGGATGATAATATATCAATAGAAGAATTAAAGAATTATCTTGAAGAACACTCCGGACGGTGTGACACGGATTTCAGAAAATTACTATGTCTTTATGATTACTTAGCATTTTAAATGTTCGATTTTTTTACTAAACCGCCTTTAAGGCGGTTTAGTAAATTAAAGTTACCAACGCAAAACCTGCCAGTACTTACCATCAATGCTGCAATGTTTAAACATTATGAGTTCGACTGAAAATCTTCGATTATCTTCTGATTGTAATCATCCAGATACTTTTGCAGTTCATCCCTGTCGATCAGACGTACCAAGGCTGATTCAGCTAACTCTTTCGCAGAGCGTGTGAAGTAGGAATTAGTCACAACCATCGCCTCATCACAACCATAGAATGTTTTAGCAGAGATCACCTGCTGCACCGCCGAGTTACCTACAGAACCAGAATAATTTTTCGCCTGAATAACCATATCCTTACCAAATCGAGTGACGAAGAGATCTGCCCCCTGATCTTGCGTTCTCTTGGTTTCTTTGACGTCATAGCCCATAGTCTGGAATACTTCCACAAGGAAATCTTCAAACTGGAAACCGTCCATTGCATCAACTAAATACATGGTGACGAATTTGTTAGGGTTAAAATGTTCGAGCCGTGTAGCTAATCTATCAACCAGAATATCAAAATAAATATGTTCGCACACAGCTAAGTATTTTTTAACTTCATCAAATGAAACTAAAGGAACACCAGGCGTAGCCTCCGCTTTTTCATTGAACTCTACTGATGAGAACTCTATTTTATTGCTCCATATATAGAATAGAAACAATGAAAGATCTGCCCTAAAAGTGGTACCCGCTTCCTCAATCCATGACTTCAAGGATTCAGTAAGTGTGGATTTAATATGCCGTTTAACTTCCTTAGCGAAACCATAATAAAGAGCGTTAAATGACGTGGTAAGGAGTAATTTATCTAATAGCTCAGGTAACTGCTCAAGCTCATTGAACCCTTTTCTGACCAACACCTCACGGAAAAGTTGTAATTCGGAGTATGTACCATTATCTGTTGAGTAATCTGCTTCCGATTTATTATTATGTGAGAATCTGGAAGTGTAAATGAAGTTAGTAAAATATGGATCTTTTAAACTGGAGTATTTTTCGAGAACATTTTCAAGCAATTGATTAAGCTGAGTTTGCTCTTTCTTTTTCCCAAATAGATCTTTTAGAACACCCTTTGAACGATACTGAAATTCGGGATAAAACGATGGATTCAATGGTGTCATACGTTGTATGTCTATTGCTTGTGCGGTCGATGATGCTGAACCCCATGCAGACGTTTTTACAGGCGAAACTCCACTACACCAGGGACAATTAACCTCAAAAGTCGTTCTACTGCAAGTATCACACTGATATATCATTTGAATATTCTCCTTTTATTCCAATATCTGTCTATTCGGCGCTTCAATTACCAGCCTAATAATCCACAATTTAAAAAAGATCGTCATCACTCAGTCATATTACTTTATGTTCTTATTTTTGAGTCCATCCACTTAGTCATATCCTTAAGAAGAACCAGTGCATCTTTTTTGCTTCTCGTATTCCCCCAAAAACTCAGTTCAAGCACTTTCCCCTTCCCAGTAATTGATACTTCATAGTCCTCAGGGCTAGCTGTTGGAATGAAATCTCCAGCACTTAAAGCAACTCTTATTTCTTCTTTTAGTGCATTAACTTCAGGGTAATCATCTGAATGTATCCATCCATATACGTAGAACTCAGCTTCATCTCGTCCATCCTCTGAAGGGCGATAAACTAACGTAATTCCTGTTTTACCTTGCCCCCAGCATCCCGGCATCAGATGAATTGCTTTATAGTAACCCTTCCAGTTATTAATACCTGTTGCAATATGAATATCAGGCAATACCTCTGAGACAACCGATTTAGCTTCCTCGGTGATAGCATTTTGGTACATTTCCAGCAGTTGAACCGATTTTATCAAAGCTGAGAAATTTTCAGTGACAAACTCCACATTTTTATCAGATACCTTATCCATACTAACCTCACTCAATTTTTTAAGATGACTTAAAAACTCCTGATAAAAAACAGTCCACTTGCTGAACTCTTGATTCATCATCTCCAACCCCAGACGTCGAATGGCGGTTTCCAGCAGCAGTGAATAATTGATCAGTTGCCAACCGTCTACGCCTTTAGCACTGTTACCGTCAGGCTTTAATATACAGCGAAATAGATTTTGATTGTTGCCGCCGTAACTATCAATGAGACTTACATAGCTGGGAAAAGGATTATATGTATCAGCCAAAACTTTATGCTCAATACCTATGATGAATTCATCATGTCTGATAAGAATATCAAGATATTTTCCATCCTCTGTTCTGGCCTCTCTCATTAATTCCAGAGAGGTGAAATCAATTTCATCAACATCGAGGGAATCATCCATGCAACATAACAATGCTTTTAGCAACCATGGCGGCACCATTTTCTGGGCTCCCATAAACAAAGCAATCAAATCCGTTGTTGGGTTTTCGAGATATCCGGAACCTCCCAATTCAAAAAAATTGAATTCAACATCATCCTCAACCGAGATGCCTTTCAGTTGTTCAATAAATTCGATAGCCAACGCTTCAGAATGCAATTCAACCTCCCTTTAACAATCATGTTTACTATGCCATTTGTTTGATATTTTAGTTATTGAAAACTGTCACTGTTAATCAATATCCATGCAGAAAACTCAAACATTATTCATTAATCCTCTTGCGGGCAATATCTATCTCTATCGCCATTTTAATTTCATCTTTCTGGGATTCTATAATCCTGATATCTTTTTCCATACTTTCAATTAAAGCATTAAGTGTTTTTCTTTTTTCAGGGTCACTTTCATATTTTAACTTTACCTCCGGCTCAATCATTTTCATTCTTATTGCATGAATTTGTTCGTTAAGAGGTTTTGTTTTTTCATTTATGATCCTGTTTTTCTCATTGAACCAGTGCATGCCTTCATTAAAACGTTCCAGCCCGACATTTGTATCATTGAGCACCCTGGCTACAACATTTGATACTTCTCCTGATTTACTCTTTCTTTTACCGAGAAGTTTCATTAATAATCCAGAAACAACAATCACCGGAATAGCCACATAAGTTAAATAGACACCAACATAGCTGACAGTTAGTAATGTCAGGACATAAAGAATCAGAGTGGTATAAAAAACATACTTTGATACTGAATACATAACTTCCCCGATTAGTTTCTAAATTAGAATAAGCCCCAAAATCACATATCAGTCAACAACATCGCCGCCATCCCATCCAGTCGCTTCTTTACCTTTTCCCACCCCGGCATAACCTGCCCCATCAAGCGGTAAAACTCCTCGCTGTGGTTGTGCTCAGCCACATGGCATAGCTCATGCAGCAAGACATAATCGATGCATTCTGAGGACGCTTTCACCAGCCATGGATTCAGGGTCAGACAGCCTTTTGCAGAACAGTTACCCCATTGCGTTTGCATCGCCCGCAGACGTATCGGCGGACGCTCACTGACCCAAAGGGTCTGGGGTATCAATAAATCAAGCCTGCGTTGAAAGACATCTCTGGCACGTTCCCGATACCATTCGGCCAGCAACGCTTTTACCTTTTCTGCCGATTTGTGTCTGACAGTCACTTCCAGACGCCCACGCAACATTTTCACTCGTTGCGATACAGTAGCGTCTTCTGTCACTTTCAACTGATATTGCTTACCGAGATAATAATGGCTTTCTCCGCTGACATACTGACGCGGAACAATGTGTGTCTGTTGCTCCCTGAAATCACGCAGTTGCTGATAGATCCAGCGCCCACGTTTTTTCAGCGCAGACAATACCTCGTGCTCCGGTGTTTCAGGCGGTACAGAGGCCACAACCCGGCAGTCCGGATAAACCTTGATGAGCACCCTGCCCTTTACGACCTGACGCGGAACACACTGTACGGTGATGACCTCATCACCATAAACAATGCGTAACGTTTTCATTGCTGGCGACTCTTTTTCACTCATGATTTCATCAAACCAACACGCAGGATCTGGATGATGGTTTCCACGATACGGTTTACCTGATTCATTCCGGCACCCATCTCCCGGCAGGCCGTAAACAGCAGCGGCAAAAAACTTGTCTTAACGGCTTTTTCAATATCCTGTGGGTTCAGGGAGTTTTCTGCCACCGCTTTGACGATAATGCTGTCCACTTCAAAGGCCAGCTTCGTCCACTTCTCCTGCACCTGATCGTCGTTTACCGCAAAAACCTCAGGTAGCTCTTTTTTAAATACACCGTAATACGCCTGAGCATGCTTGTTTACCGCCAGTGCCTCCGGAATATCGCTGAGTTTACGGGCTTCCACTTTTTCCGCAAATTCACGGAACAAGAGATACTGTTTCAACGGATGGTCGAACAGTTTTTCAGCCTCTTCAATAGCCATACGCAGGAGTTTTGAAAAGGCTTCCTGAGCATACGGGTCATCACGCAGCTCCTGCTCAATCATCTTTGTCACACGGGTTTTAATGATGTCGGTTTCATTGCGGGTTTTATTGTTGTCCCACTCTTCGGGCTTTTCGCTCTTGCCCATTTTACCGACTTCATACACGCCATCCGGTTCACGAACCTCAACGCCGGTGACATGCTTATCCAGCAGTTTTTTCACCTGCTCAGCGTAGTCGTCATAATTGACCTGCTCTCCACTTACCTGCATCGCCCACTGGCGCAGGCTGGACATCTGTTTTACGGTTTCTTTATAGAGATTTCGGTCTTGTTCCGTAAAGCTCTTGTCGGTGAAGAAGGTAGCGGACTGCAGTGCCACTTTCAGGCATCCGGCAAAGGCCGTTAACGCCTCGAAGAAATCATCACGGGTTTTCTGATGGATATCGACCATCTCTCCGTCACGTTCTTCCATTTTAGGCACCAGTACCGCACGTAACTGCTCAGTATCATTTTTGTTTTTAACACCGGCAAATATGGCCCACAGCTGGTTATACAGATGCGGTAGACGCTTGTATTCAGAGCTCATGGCGCTGTACAGCCCGTCAATATCCTTGATGTCGTATCCTCCCTGCGTTCGGGAGGCGAGGTCCTGATATTTGCCGATAGTCGTGTCCAGTTCAGCCAGAATGCCGCGATAATCAATCAGCAGGCCAAACTTTTTCAGTGGATGCAGTCGGTTCACCCGGGCAATCGCCTGGATAAGGTTGTGGGACTTAAGCGGCTTGTCGATATACAGCACGGTATTCTTCGGTTCATCAAACCCGGTGAGCAGTTTATCAACAACAATCAGCAATTTAAGCTTATCATCGGTATCGAAACGGCTAATGATATTGCGGGTATACACGGACTCATCCTGCGTACCGACATTATCCTTCCACCATTTCGTCACTTCCGGCAGTTTGCTTTCATCCACCTCAGTATTCCCTTCCCGGGTATCCGGAGGGCTAATAACTACCGCTGATTCAAACAATCCCGCTTCATCCAGATACTTTTTATATTTGATGGCGGAAATCTTGCTGTCGCAGGCCAGTTGCCCTTTCAGCCCGTCATTAATGTTTTTCGAGAAGTGCGTGGCGATATCGAGTGCGATCAGGCGGATGCGGTCATCTGCGCTGTAAACCTCACCTTTGCGGGCGTATTTACGCTTAAGGTCGGCTCTTTGCGCTTCGCTTAATCCATCGGTAATACGGTCAAACCAGGCATCTATTGCCCTATCGTTTACCTCAAGATCAGGAATACGTTCCTCATAGAGCAGAGGCGTCACCGCCTGATCTTCTACCGCCCGCTGCATGGTATAAGCGTGGACAATCGGCCCGAATTTATTGGTGGTCTTATCTTCTTTCAGCAATGGCGTACCGGTAAATGCCACAAAGGCGGCATTCGGTAGGGCCAGTTTCATTCGCACATGGTTCTCACCACCCTGGCTACGATGACCTTCATCAATCAGAACGATGATGTCGGGGCTGGTATTGACGCATTCAGGCAATTTTGTCGCTGAGTTAAATTTCTGGATAAGGGTGAAGATAATGCGTTCTTTACCAGAGCCAATCTGCTGTGCCAGTTTCTGGCCAGAGGTCGCCATTGCTTTGGCCTTATCATCCTTTCCGGCCAGTTCGCCACCAGAAGCGAAAGTGCCGCTGAGCTGCCCTTCAAGATCGACACGGTCCGTCACCACCACAATGCGACACTGCTTCAGGCTGTCATGAAGAATCAGCGCCTTACTGAGGAACACCATGGTGTACGATTTACCGGACCCCGTGGTATGCCAGATCACACCACCTTCTCTGCCCCCGTCCGGTCTGCGGGTGCTTATGCGTTCCAGCAGCCTTTTAATCCCGAACACCTGCTGATAGCGGGCGACAATTTTCCCGGTCTTTTTATCAAACAGGGTGAAAAAGCGGGTCATCTCCAGCAGACGTTCCGGTGAAAGCAGGCTGATGAGCAGCTTATCCTGCCCGCTGACGGACAGTTCACCAGCAGCTATTAACTGTTGGTACCAGTCGAGATCGGCTGAAGGACGATGATCAAACAACGCATGAATTTGTTCAGTCGATAACTTATGGTTGCGCAGCGCATACATCTGCGCGTAAGTAATATCTTCTTCGCGCCATGCCGCCCAGAATTTCATTGGTGTATGACAGGTACCGTAGCGCCCGTCATGCCCGTTAATCGACAGTAATATCTGGCTGTAAGCAAACAGCTGCGGGATTTCGTCGTTGAGCTGATTGCGGATACTCTGGGATATCCCTTCGTCAATGGTTGGCCCTTTCTTGCCGTGACCCGCCGGGCTTTTCGCTTCAATGACGGCCAGCGGGATACCATTCACAAAACACACAATATCCGGTCTGCGGGTTTCGACACCGCCCGACCGCAATACTGTAAATTCTTCCGTAAAATGGAACTGGTTATTTTCCGGATGTTCCCAGTCAATGAGTGCAATCGTGGGGTTGACCTTCTTACCATCGACAAACTCCGTGACGGCGATTCCGTAAAGCAGATGGTTATACATCCGCTCATTGGCTTTCAGCAGCCCTTCATTCAGCGCCGGAGAACAAACCTGCGATATCAGGTTATCCAGTGCCTTTTCCGATAACTGGCAAGTTTTACCGCCCGCCATAAAGGAACGCTTCGACAACGCCTCACGCAGAACCGGACGCAGCACCACCTCATCCTGTTTATAGCCCCGATAACCCATAATCTGTTTCGGGGGTAAAAACGTCCAGCCGAGGCTGGTCAGTAACGTCAGTGCCGGGATTTTGGCGCTGTATTCTTCCTGGAATTTAGGTTGGTAGTGCTTATCCACCCGGTAATCCTTCTTGGCTAAGAGGTGAAACTGTATGTCTGTACGGACATACTCAAAAATGAGCGAAGACTTATGATGAAAAGAACGGCGAGTCCCGGTAAAGGCGATCATACTTGGCCTGTTCTGTTTCACCCTTGTTTACATTACCAAATTTCTCCTGATGCGTCGTACAGCAGGAACCACAGGATGCACAAATAAATCGTCCTTCTGAACATTTTTCATGCAAATCTCTGGCGTCAATTATTTCGCTGCATTTGTAACCAATACAGTGATTAATGTAATGCCCGATACCAAACTGTTCGCAGGAATGACTGGCACATTTAAAGACGGTCAGGCGATACGCGGCCTGGAAAGGTTGTTTCACAAATCCTTTCGACTTTGTATCCCAGACGCTGACTTCGACACGAGCATATTTCATATCTGGAACCATCAGCACCCCACAACTTCGGCAATGCAAGCGGGAATGTAATTCTCTGATACGGTTGAAATACCCAGCCAGTTTAATTGGGAAATCCCGCTTAGATGGTTCTCCTGCAACCATATAGGTCATGCCATAGTGCGCAAGCCAGTCATAAATAGTAAAGTCGATGTAATCCCGACTGAGCTCGGGTAGTACCTGCGGATCATGGCAGACTTTCGAACGACAAAGGTATTTTTTCTCTATCGTTCCATCAGACTGTTTTGCATTCCAGTGAAATGCTTCACAGGATAATTTTAAATTCCGGGAACGAATTTTCAATGAGCTACACTGTGGGAACAATTTGAAAACAGAAGGATGGCTTACCGGGATTTTACCCGACAACACTCCCTGCCATATCTCATGCAGAATAATACTCAGAACGGACTGTTCATCGTTACGCCCAATCAGCGGTAACAATTTACCCAGAATAAAGTATTCAGGGTCAGAAGAAAATTCAGCATTTGATTCAACATCATTAACAAAACTGAAATCTTTTCTGAACATCTTCTGTTTAATCAAATACGCACTGGTAAAAGGGCTAATCACGGAATGCTTGTAAAATTGCTCTCTCGATGAGAATTTCTGCTGATAGGCATCACGGACAAACGGTTTTATATCCATTTTATTTTTCGTGAAACTACGTCGAACAAAATTCTCTATATCATCATGCCGATGCTCAAGAATCCGCTCGCTACTTATACAATCGTAAAAAGCCAGGTAGAGAATAGCACTTATAGATATATGGCTGAGTAATTCATTGATGATGTCCGATGTTGAAGCCCCCTGGCAATCCGTAGCTGCAGAACACCTTTTCACCCAAACAGCGAACTGATCAATGTTATTATCGATAAATGACGAAGGCATGACCACAGGAGATATTTGTTGTGCGGTCAAATCATCAAAATTCTTATCAGAGGCGAAAAGTGCAAACTGGTTATCGTAGTTACGTGATTTTAAAAATAGCGGCAAGACTTTTGTAGCAGCTATATCACTGGTAACTAACCGAATTATAGCCCTTTCGCCAAAGGACTGAGTGAGGAAATTAATAACGCAGTCACGATAACGCCAACGAGCGAAATCAACGCCCTCCTCAATAATAGCGCGGAGATATTCAATAAGGAGCTCAGCCGTCTCCTCATCTGTTTTATCAAGAATGTGAACGTTAAAAGCCGTAGACTTACCATTTTTACCTATACCTTCCCTGAACAGCACCGGTGTATTGTCAGCAGGTGTATAGTTCCGGCTTATCTCATTCTTATGAAAAAACAGCTCATTACCATTCTCTGATAAGAGAAAGCCAAAGTTATTTTCCCGATCCGTTTTACTATTATAGCCTCCGAACCAGAGAACATTTCCCATGTACCACCGGGAACGATCCAGATTGTTCACTGCCATGAACAAGCCCCCTTCCGCTTTGTCAGTGCAGGCAGCACTTTTTAAATTTTTTACCGCTGCCACACTGACACGGGTCATTACGACCGGGCAGTTTTTCTGCCCCCTTCACGGGTACAGTCTGAGATGATGCCTCTGACATTCTCACCGACAACCAGTGCTGATAAAGCGCCAGTGCCGCAGGCTGAATGAGAGTAATACTCTGTTCAAATTGAACAGGTGACATTTTCTCAACCACTGGGAAGTTCTTTTCAATACCATGAAGGGCTATCGCCTCCAGCGAGGGACGTAAGGCCTCTGGCAAGGCTGACCAGTCATCCAGAGACCGGCCTTTCATATACCCGAAACACCACTCTTCGACGATGGTATATGTCTTCCCCTTCACCTCACGTCCATTGAAAATCGGTTCAAACTGTTCAGGGGCCTCATACAGGCAGCCAGCGATATCGTTCATATGCTGAAAACACAGCCCCACAAAACGCGTCATCTCTTTTTCAGTGGTCCAGCGAGGGTGGTAATCACCTCGCCCCCAGATAGCACTGAGCCAGGTATTAGGGGAAATCGTATTCGGGCCAGAGACAATCGCCGTCAGAAAGCCATCCAGCTCAGAGAAACAGAGCACAGAGTCATCATTGCCGTATTTCATCAACACCTCTTCCAGCCAGTCGATTTCCCGGTCAGTCAGTGGACCACTTTTCGTCAGTTTCATGCAGCAACAGCCTCATCCATTTTCACCCGACGTTTGCCAGTCAGTAGCTGTTGCATCAGGGCTTTTTTCTCATCTCTCAGGCAGGCGAGTTTTTTCTCAAGTGTGTAGATTTCGGCGTCGGCTGCGGACAGCACGGTGGCGATCTTTTGTTGCTCTTCGATACAGGGCAAATTAATGATATGCGTTTTAATGTTTCCGGTTATTTGTGGTTGACCGGAACCGGATATTAAATACTTCAGATCACTGCCATTCAGAGTATAGAATAGAAATTTTTTACTCACGTAGGAATAGTTATCCGTATTGATAACCATTGCATTTCCGGTAATCCACGATTTTGCTTGAGTCCAATTGACTATGCCGCATGTGCTACCCCGGCAAGTTACGGCTATTTGTTCAGTTTCGTGGTTAAACTCTTGATAAAATCCAATAACTCCATTTGCGCCATAAACTGGATACCCCGAATCAGACATCATAGACTGGGATATTGTTTTTGGTTGATAAACATCAGCTACATCTGAAAGAAGTTTTTTCTCCCATTTACCATTAAACCTCACCCCATTCTCATCCAGCAACCGTTTATTCCCGGTAAGCAATTGCTGCATCAGCGCTTTTTTCTGCCGCTGACTATTGGCGAGCAGCTTTTCCGTCACCGAAATCGCCTTATCCCAGGTTGATAGGATTTGGGCTATTTTTTTCTGTTCAAGAAGGGGGGGTAATAATGTTCTTACCTTGCGTAATTCTGTCAGCGATATTTCTTGTAATGCTGATCCACCGACTCTCCGTATTAAATCCGCCCGGAATTGAGGGGACCGAAGTTCCCACAGTAAGAACTCGGGAAGAACAACTTTAGTTTCAGGAGAGATCCTTGCCAAACCTCTAGTAATGTTTGCGCCGACAAGATTATCGTCAATAAGACGTGCTAAGCCAATCTCTCCACGCAATGCCATTACGATTTCATCTTTCTCCAGTATTGTTTTTCTGTATGCTTTATTTGTCTCTTCAGATGTCTTAATCATATCCTCGAGACGCATGACATCTCGTGTGAGATCCACAACTCGAAGACATGGTATACCGTTGGGCAAATTATCCCCTGTCTGTACAATCCCATATGATATTTGCTTTCTACAAATATCACTTAATATCCAGCTGCTCCATCCCTTAGGCACCATAACCCAACTCCTTCAGGTAACCTGCCATCTCCGTTTCCAGCTTCGCCAGTTCCACTTTCAATTGCTCACGTTCGGCATGTACGGCACGTATATCAATCTCGTCCTCTTCCTCAAAGGTATCGACATAACGAGGGATATTGAGGTTATAGTCGTTGTCCTGAATCTCCTTCAGGCTGGCGAGATAGGCGTATTTCTCGACGTTATCGCCATCACGGTAGGTCTTGACGATTTTCTCAATGTTTTCTTCGCTGAGCTGATTCTGGTTTTTACCTGCCTTGAATTCGCGGCTGGCATCGATAAACAGCACCTTGTCATCCACTTTCTGCTTTTTGAAAATCAGAATCGCAGCCGGAATCCCCGTACCGTAGAACAATTTCTCTGGTAGACCAATCACCGCATCCAGCAGATTTTCATCAATCAGTTTCTGCCTAATTTTGCCTTCGCTGGAGCCACGGAACAGCACACCGTGTGGCACCACCACGCCCATACGACCAGTCCCCGGTTTTAGGGTTTCTATCATGTGTGAGATAAAGGCGTAATCTCCTTTAGTCTTCGGCGGTACACCGCGACGGAAACGACCAAACTTATCATTCTCGGCCTCGTCATGACCCCACTTATCCAGGCTGAACGGTGGGTTTGCGGTCACGATATCAAACAGCATCAGGTCGCCATTTTTATCGAGCAGCTTCGGGTTACGAATGGTATCGCCCCACTCGATTTTGTGGTTGTCTTCGCCATGCAGGAACATGTTCATTTTCGCCAGCGACCACGTGGAGCCAATCGCTTCCTGACCGAACAAAGCATAGTTACGGCTGTCATGCCCGGAGACAATCTTACGCCCGCACTTCATTAACAACGAACCTGAACCACAGGCAGGATCACAAATGGTATCACCCGGCTGCGGATCGAGCAGTTCAGCAATCAGGTCCGAGACTTCCGGCGGGGTATAGAATTCCCCGGCTTTTTGCCCACCGCTGGCGGCAAAGTTTTTAATCAGATATTCGTAGGCATTACCGATAACGTCCAGCGTACCTACACGGCTTGGCTTCAGGTTAAGATCTTCACCGGCAAAGTCTTCCAGCAGCTGACGCAGGATGGTGTTCTTCTGTTTTTCTTCACCCAAGCGGTCAGTGTTAAACGAAATATCCTGGAAGACACTTTTCCCGGCGTCTTTCAGTTTGGTGCCATTGGCTTCTTCAATCGCATGCAATGCCTGATCGATACGTTCACCGTTGCCTGGCTCATGACGGCGCTCATACAGCGCATAAAAGCTGGCGCTTTTCGGCAACACGAAACGTTCATTCGCCATCATCGCTTCAATCAGTTCCGGCGCATCACCATATTGCTCTTTATATTCGTCATAGTGATCCTGCCAGACATCTGAAATGTACTTAAGGAACAGCATTGTAAGGATAAAGTCTTTATAGGTATCAGCACTGATGGTGCCACGGAACGTATCACACGCGGCCCACAGGGCTTTGTTGATCGTATCCTGACTGATTTTGTCGTTCATGAATCATCCTGGTCTGAAGAAAAAGCTAGCGATGCAGGGCTTTGCATCGTAAAAAATTGCGGTAAATGATACCGTAAGATGCCTCTCCTGACACGCCAATATCGCAGCATTCCGGTTGGCATCGTCCCCATCATATCGACATGCCATAAACTGACACAACCTGTTTCGCCACTCGCAAAAAACCAATTATCTTAGTAAGATAACATCCATATTAGCTATGGTGTAAAACTGCCGTTGGGGTAATGATATATCCCGCTATCACTACATAAAGCCTCTCATGTGGCTTTAAATGTTAAAAGGGCATAACTATGTTTGAAGCTTACCTTGGCAATCCGAAGCGAAACATTAAAAACGCTCATATCCTCGAAAAATATCAAGCAGACATTGACGCGTTATCCACAATGTTTTCTGAGGATGATTTGCTTAGTCTGATGACTCAGGCTGGCCCTGGAAATGCAGTGTTTATGAAATCCGCGCGTGAGGTACTTTATGTTCTTCCCTCAAGTGGTGTTAATTCTAATCAAATCAATTTCTTCCAGGACACTTCGTATTGGTATAAATGGCGGGAATTGCAACAGCAGGAGTTCCACAGGGCTGCAGTACTTATTTTTAAGAGTTCATCCCGAAAAAACAAAATACCTCAAGCTATAATTGAACAACTTGATGAATTTATTCTACAAGAAATTGGTAACGCCGGACGCTGTAAGAAAGGCATTCTATCTCTTTTTCTACACTCTTTTTTAGATAATATGTATCACTCTGAAAAATTCATGAACCCGGTTGAAAACTATCAAAATGGGGTAGCAACTTTCAGACACTTCCAACGAACGCTAACGCGTTACAATACGTATGTAACCAATCATCTCCAATCGACTGAGTGGTTGAAAAGAGTGCCTAAAGTAGGTCATCTGGAACAGGACGATGTTTCAACTTTAGTATTCACATATTTTTGCTCAAAATATTTTTTCAATTACATCTTCAATGTTATTTCTTTCATGAAAACAACACAAATAATTACGAATGGTTATCTCCACCACCCTAAAATGGTTCCGATAATTACACTTTCAATGTTGCCCTATGATGTACTGAGTGAGATATACAAAAAAAATGGCTATAATATTGAACTCACATCCCCAGATGAATTTATTGTAAAGAACACTTTTCAGACAGGAAAGGCGAATCTGACAGGTTACAAAAAAACAACCGAGCAGTTGATACGAAAAACATACATTTATATAGCACTATTACTTCACCCGGAATGGTCCCCTTCTGCGAAAGAAGTACGCACCTTCCTTGAAGGAAAGAACCAAACTATAAAAGGATTAATGGACTTCAAATCCACATCACTTGGTCTTAATTCTCAAATCAATAATATTACACTCCTCAGTAAAGAAATATACTTTGATAAATTTATGGAGTTAGCCAGAAGGAATAACCCATTAAAAATGTAACGCATGCTTTTGAAAATATTTCCAGTAATTGTACGCATAACTTTTCATTGCATTCATTATTTTTCACCTGATGAACTGTGAAAACTGAGACTGGCATACAGTAATCTCGCACCGTATTTTTTCCGTGTTATTTTACAGGAGAAATACGATGCCTATTCTGGAACTGCGTTTCAGCAACAAATCACTTCACCAACTTCCCCATCCCCTCACGGGCCGTCAGGAATACCGTGATATTCACTGCCAAAACCTGCGTGCTCTGGTGTATCCCAATCGGATCACGCTGGCCTTTCGTGCCACTATAAACAATCAGCGTATATATGAAACCCTGGGTCAGTTCCCTCAGCTCTGCGTTGAGGATGCCCGTCAGCATGTGATGAAACTGCTTGCTGATAAAAATCGTCTTGCGGTTCAGTCCCGTCGATTCACTGTGGAACAGGCCATCAATGACCTGTGGCTACCGGATTTGCAGTTGTATAAAAAGAGTCCTCAGTCAGAGTTGTCAAAACTCAACCTCTACGTTCGCCCGTTCTGGGGCAAGCGGCAACTTCGCGACATCACGGCAGGAGAACTAGAACAATATGCTGCTGGCTTACGGGAAAAATTACGTCCGTCAACAGTAAACCGTATCCTCGCAATATTGTCCAAAATATGCTCTCTGGCAGTACGTGCTGGATGGATCACACATTCCCCGATGTCACATGTCCGCTATCTGAAAGAAAATAACATTCGCTATCGCACACTATCAGCGACAGAAATCCCGCGCTTTATTGACGCGGCAACAGCGCTGCAAACACCGGCAGCTGATTCTATATTGCTTGCTCTTTATACCGGGATGCGTATTGGAGAGGTATGTACCCTGAAATGGGAGTACTGGCACCCGGATATGCATCAACTCATACTGCCAGATACAAAGTCCGGACACCCTTTCACCTGCCCACTTGCACCTCCAGCCATTGCAGTTGTCGAGTGCCAGCAAGACCTGATGCTCAGCAAAACTTACATTTTTCCACAACTAACCGACAATGCCCGCCCTCTGGCATATCCGCGTGCAACCTTTGCCCGTATTTGTCGGGATGCCAACATTGATAACCTGCGGATGCATGACCTGCGCCGTACCTTTGCCACCCGGGTACTACAGGCGACCGGGGATATTGCAATCGCTTCCCATCTGCTAAATCACCATTCACTCACGGCGACCCGTCGCTACGCTTTTCACAATGCAGCGACATCGCACGCAGTGGTTTCTCAGGTCATAGAAAGTTATGACACAAAAATGAACCTATGATCTGTGATTCGTGATTGATGCAACACTCGTTTAAGGACGGTATTGTCATTGCATGCTTCTGCAGGGCCCTGCATTAAGTCATCAAAGAATGTGGATTGATATTAAATCCGCGTGGTTTCTTCTTCTCTAAAACCGGAGGTTTATGTATTTAACCATTAAGCAGTTTGCAGAAAGATTTAATCTTTCCGCATCCACGGTTGCGTCAGATATATCGCGCAACCCAGGAAAACTCCCGCCCTTCATCAGAATTGGGCGGGCTATACGATTCTCTCTTGATGATATTGTTGAGTGGGAAAATGCACATCGTCAAAACAAACTTAAAGGTGATATAAATGGTTACTAAGAACACAGCAAATAATGCTAATAATGCACTGAACATTCTTCCTGAAGCAGCAAACACAGCTGTAGACAACGATGAAAAATATCTGTCCTTTGCATTAGTTCTCGCTATCACGATTATGGGCAACTTAGTAAAGCTCATCGGCACAGATGGCTTCGTACTTTATACCTACACCCTGCAGGACACGGCTACTGCTCGTGCTGTTTTTAATGAATTAGCCAGGCGTCTCAAAAATTTCAATCGTCAGGAGGAGGTCTACACCACCGATTCCCTCACCTTTCGAATGAAATACATTTACGGTGTTACCCTGTTCGAACATGATAGTAAATCTATCCTTAACCTCTTTGATAAGAAGGGTTATCCGGTATTGAGTGAATCAGGAGAACCCGGTTCTCTTGATGATATGTATCTTGACATTCAAGCCCGATTACATGGCGGCTACGCCTCAAAAAAGTTTCTTCATTTACATGAACATTGTCTGTTATCTGCACACGTTACCCCGTCTGTGGAAAAGACGCAACGCGGTATCCTGATTAAAGCAGGCAGGAAACTCGTTTCCTTTATCCATGTAGATGATGAATCACACAAAACCGATATTTTCAAATCTGTAGTAAATGTTATTAAATCTTGATTCTTTATGCCGGGACACAGCTCCCGGCATTTTTTCGGAGTTAACTATGAGCAATAATTTGCAGGACATCCTCGCTGCCGCCTCGGGGTATCAGTCCGTGACTTCAGAGCCAGCGCTCAATCTTAAAAGACCTAAAACGCTTGATGATTATCCTGTGATACCACCTGCATCAAAAAAAGTATCTGTTATTTCAAGTGACCTGACACTCCATATCGGTTTTGATACCGAATATGTTTTCAACCCTGAAACACGACAGAATGATATTCTGTCATATCAGAGTTATGTCGTCTTACCCGATAACACTGGTGTATCGAACATTATCTATCCACCTGACTCACAGAAAAAATCCCGACTGTCTTTTAAGGACTTTCTCTGTCAAACGATTACACCGCTTCTTGAAACGGGTGTGATTACAAAATGGCCCGGTATTATTAATATATATGCGCATTTCATTCGTGCGGATATCACCTCCTTTGCCAATTTCTGGTCAGACTACAAAATTCTTCTGAAAGGAATACGCGGTACTGTCAGCAGCTTCAAAAATCGTTACGGTATCGATTTTGATGAACAGCAGGAACGTCGCGTAAAGACTGAACAGATAATGTTTGACAAACGAACTTCCCCTCCGCGTTGCAGTAACGTAGCTTTCATCGATACACTGCTTATCACTCCTGGGGGTATGGGTCTGGCTGAATGTGGTGAATTACTGGGTCTTCCCAAACTCACCATTCCTGCACCTTATTCCATAACCAATATGCGTGAATATCTTCTGGGCGACAGAGCAGGGTTTGAAGCCTATGCTCTGCGGGATGCCGAGATTGCGGTTCGTTATGCTTTACAGGTTCGCAATTTTTGCGCCCGGGAGCTGATGATTGATCGTGTCCCCGCCACCATCGGGGCGATGGCAGTTTCACGGTTCACCAAAACACTTAAAGAAAACAATATGTCTCCTGAAGTCTGCCTTGGGACACACATTAAAACCCGTGAACTCTGGCTCACGGAGAAACAGGCATTCCGGACGATTAAAAACCCCGCCAGTGTTCCTTCAAGAGAGCTGTTTGAAACGTTCCCGATCAACTGTTACCACGGCGGACGCAATGAGTGTTTTATGATGGGGGTTACACCGTCAGATCACTGGTATGACTACGATCTGGCTGGAGCGTATACCACCGGGCTATTAGATATCCTCACACCCGATTACGGGAACATCCGCCTCAGTAAAAATCCTGACGATTACTGTGGGCATGTAATGGGATTTGCGCTTGTCACATTTCGGTTCCCGGAATCAGTTCCCTATCCCAGCCTGCCGGTTCGGACCGATCAATATGGGTTATTCTTTCCATTAAGTGGCGAATCATGGGCAACGGCACCTGAAATCGAACTTGCTCTGTCGCTCGGGGCAGAGATGACGATCCATAATGGGATCATCGTCCCCTGGATCTGTGCCACCTCCCCACATAACAGCGAATCAACATCGGTGTTTCTTCCCTTTGTTCAACAGGTCCGTGAGAACCGTAATCGCCATATTAAAGGTTCTCTGGAGGAGAAATTCTGGAAAGAAATTGGCAACTCGCTTTATGGCAAACTTGCTCAGGGCCTTCGCGCCAAAACCGCCTTTGATACTGCCCGTGGATTAAACAGATCCCTCCCACCATCATCGGTTACTCAGCCATTCTTTGCTGCGCATGTGACGGGATTTATCCGCGCCGTTGTCGGGGAACTCATGAATGCTTTGCCTTCTGATTCAACTGTTGTCAGCGTCACAACCGATGGCTTTTTGACAAATTGTTCACTTAACAAGATAAACATGAGCGGTCCACTGTCTTCCCGCTTCCAGTCGCTGTGCGATATTGTTGATCCGGGTTCATCAATGTTGACATGTAAGCATGAGGTCAGCCAGCTTATCGCCATGAAAACCCGGGGGCAGTTAACCTATAGAGCTATTCAGGGAAAACCGGTTGTTCATGCCAGGGCTGGCGTTAAACCTCCTGCCGATATTCCACGCAGTGACTATAACGACTATATGGTAGATCTTTACCTTAATCGTTTACCCGGTCAGACGTTATCCCGAAGTACGTTGATATCAACGCGTGAGATGTGGCTGTCGGAAAGCGATCTGGTATCCCGGGAACAGGATATTCGTCTTAATCTGGAATTCGATTTCAAACGCCAGCCCGTACAGCCCGCCATGAATGAAGGGCATTTACTGATGTCTTCCCGCCCGTGGGATAATATGGAAGAGGCTCTGCAGCAACGCTCCCTTTTCGACGACTGGCGGCAAACGCATACACTGAAGACCCTGGCTGACTGGGATGACTGGTGTGATTTTCTCTATTGCCGGACGGTGTTTTCTGATATGAAACTAAAAGTCGGAAGCAAACGTAGTGATGATATTTTAGTCAGACTATTTCTCCGGGCGCTGACTCAGTGCCAATGGGGGCTGATGCCGAAAGATAAAAAAAGTTATTCCTGTAAAGAGGTTGCTGAATGGCTGACGTCAGAAGGCTATTCAGTAACAGTGACTGATGTAAAAAATGCGGTAAGAGCAAAGATACCCCAAATGAAATTTGGCTCAGTAACACTGCGAATGAAGCGACTGATGGATATTATAGCCCGTAAATATCCGACATTCGGTCTTCCCGTGTGATAAAAGATAAATCGCCCCCAACTCCTTTAACAGAAGTTGGGGGCTTAATCACAGACAATCGGCATCAAAACAGTGAAATAACTGCCGTGCATCAGGATGACCATTTACATGATAGATCCTCATGGCATGACAGGTGATACTCTCGAGATTAGCCGCCAGCCTTTTCCCCATATTCACCAGTATACCATTTGGTATTTTACTGCTTGTGCTGTTTACCGTCAGAATAAAACAACGCGTTTCAACTCTGACCTCAATAAAATCATTTCCAAATAATGTACTCACAACCTGCCTGATTGTTTCTTCATAATCCGTCAAATCAATGATATCACGCCATCTCGCATTTACGAGTTGATACTTTCTGATATGTAAATACATAGAACCGCCTTTATGTTATTTCAACTAAAATGATGTTCTCCGACATTATGTAAATATTAGTGACCATTGTAATTGCTGATAACCTCTCATCACAGGCAGCAACCTTCGTCTCTTACGGTGCCCCTGTCTCTCTGACTTGATGGCAAAAGTGCATGGCCAAATATGCAGCAAAAACAGGTAATGACTCCAACTTACTGATAGTGTTTTATGTTCAGATAATGCCCGATGACCTTGTCATGCAGCTCCACCGATTTTGAGAACGACAGCGACTTCCGTCCCAGCCGTGCCAGATGTTGTCTCAGATTCAGGTTATGTCGCTCAATGCGCTGAGTGTAACGCTTGCTGATAACGTGCAGCTTTCCCTTCAGGCGGGATTCATACAGCGGCCAGCCATCCGTCATCCATACCACGACCTCAAAGGCCGACAGCAGGCTCAGAAGACGCTCCAGTGTGGCCAGAGTGCGTTCACCGAAGACGTGCGCCACAACCGTCCTCCGTATCCTGTCATACGCGTAAAACAGCCAGCGCTGACGAGATTTAGCCCCGACGTAGCCCCACTGTTCGTCCATTTCAGCGCAGACAATCACATCACTGCCCGGTTGTATGCGCGAGGTTACCGACTGCGGCCTGAGTTTTTTAAGTGACGTAAAACCGTGTTGAGGCCAACGCCCATAATGCGTGCACTGGCGCGACATCCGACGCCATTCATGGCCATATCAATGATTTTCTGGTGCGTACCGGGCTGAGAGGCGGTGTAAGTGAACTGTAGTTGCCATGTTTTACGGCAATGAGAGCAGAGATAGCGCTGATGTCTGGCAGTGCTTTTGCCGTTACGCACCACGCCTTCAGTAGCGGAGCAGGATGAATCGCCAGAAGTACCCATTTATCACTGTTTTCCCTGTGCATGCCTTGTCACTGGCTCGCGATGGATCCGTGCATGCTTGCCTCATTGGGTGATAACCGCGACCAGTTTAACAGCGTTGAAAAACTCAAAACTATACAGGCATTGAACCAGTAACCGAGCGAAGCGGCCAAAATCCAGGGGACACTGGCGTTGGCAGTATGCGAAGTTCGTCTGACAGACATTTGTGGAATGGACTGCGAAGACGTGTAACTCATCATACTGGGCCAGACTTTATTACTCGAGCCAGCGTGAGCGTGAAAAAGGGAAATCGCATCAATCAGCTATCCGGGCTCTGGCGTTTAAATGGATAAGGATCCTTTACCGCTGCAGGAAGACCAAACCCGGTACGACGAAGTGAAATATTTGCTGGCACTGAAACTCTTACTGAAACCATAAAATGCTTGTCGAATGTCTCAGGCCGTGATCGGACATTGATGATAGAATGTTTGCACCAGTTGGCGCTATCTCCAATAAAGGTGACGCCGTTGGGCTGGTCATTGACCATGATTTTAGTCGTTTCGTTGCAGTGACGTAGGGCAAAGCTGAGGCCCTCGGTTCAGACCAGAATCCCGCTCCCTGTTTATCAATATATTATGGTTGTCTAGCCGAAGCTAACCGTCACAACGATGCTCCTGAAACGTTCAGTATCGTTCAACGGTTAGCACGGTGAGCTGCGTTTTCGCACAGCCTTAGCGTCGCGGTTCAGAGATGCCGTAAAGGCATCTCTGAAAGGCATGATGATTAGTGCTGATGCTCCGTATCGGGCGCTCTACCCTCCGCCATTTCGTTTATTTCCTCGACAAAATGTACGTAGTGAATGTAGTCATTTACATATTCGCGTCCCTGCTTAACCGATTGATTCGCCTGCTGCTTACTGAGTTCGGCTTTGGTAAATTTTTCCCGGATAGCATGCTCAATGTTAGCGGTCACCTTTGCCACCAGGCTATCAACACTGTTGGTGCGAAGTGCGGCATCAGCCTCTTGTACAATAACAGGAATATGACCTGCCGATTTTACACCGGTAAACGATGCACCTTCCGCTTCACGGTGAATACGTACCAGGGTGGTAAAAAGCTTTTGCTGGGCCTTTTCCTGAGAGGTTTGACTGCTGCCTTGTTTACTCATTGTTTCGTCAAACGCCTTTCTGACGTCATCTTCACGGTTTTCTGGTACCCATTTTAATAATGGGGTAACATCACGCGCCTGAAGGGCGCTTTTAGCCTCGGTGATCACAGGCCCATCCATGCTGTCGCAGTGGGCAAACGCCGTTGTGCTTACGGTCATTCCCGCAAGGAACATAATGCTTGCGCACAGGGATGTTCTGGTCTTTTTCTGCTTTTTCATATTAATACTCCCGGGTCTCTTTCGACCTGTTCATCTGCTTTTTTGTGTTTAAAGGAGGCAGAATTTCAGTCCTCTGCCGATTTGGTTGCAGAGTACTTGCGAGTAACCCGGGAGTCGTTCGAATTGATAAATTCGAACGTATGAAACGTAAAGTCGAACGTTCTGCTGACACGAAGCGTGTGTGGCGTCCGTTTCTCATATCTCGTTTTAAATTGTTGGTGCTCGTGCATGCTGAATGATCTATCTGTTTTTCTTCTGGCAGCAGGAATGATGCAGGCTGCATTGCTCTCTGTTTTTCTTCTTTTGCCGTCTAACATCATACAAGTCAGCAACCGGCTATTGGTGATCGTTCTGCTGACCCTTGCCGCCGGTTTTGGTGAACTTTTCCTCTATGGTAGCGGCGTGAGTTTTTTACACCCGAACTACGCCTATATCGGTACGCTTATCTCTCTGCTTCAGCCACCGGCCATCTATCTGTATACCCGTTCGCTGATGTATCGCCATTTTCGAATCCGGCCAGCTCATGCTGTACACTTAATCCCGTTTGCTACTGGCCTTATTGTGTTTTTCACGCTGTACGTTCCGTTATCTGACTCAGCAAAAATAACGCTCTTACAGCAGCAGGATTTACCGGGCATGCCAGTATCACTGCCCCTTGCATTGGCCTATCACGGGGTATTTCTCGGCTGGCTTGGCTATTCCCTCAGACGTTTGCGGTCATTTAATTCGGATATTCAGCATCTTTATTCCGATATTGCCCGCCAGCAAATGCTCTGGCTCCGCTTCCTGCTGTCAGGTTATTCGGGACTTTGGATAGTCAGTATTATTTGCTGCCTGTTTTTCTATCTGTTCAGGCTAACCGATAAAACGAGTTGGGTACTGCCCGTTGTCAGCATAGCGGGGTTTGCATTTATTAATACGTTATTAGTTTGTGCGCTGCGGCAACCCGCTGCGTTTATGGGGCTAACGCAGGCAGATGAAATCCTGCTGGAGAATATTCAGCCGGTTAAAGCACCGCAGTTACGGGGGGCTGAACAGGTGGATAAGGTGGCAGAATTTATGCACCGGAATCAGCCGTTTCTGGATTCCACCCTGTCCTTAAGCCAGCTTGCGCATCAGTTAAAACTCTCGCCGCACGATCTGTCAGCCATTATCAACAACGGGTTTCAGCAGAATTTTTTTACGTTTATCAGCGAGTACCGAATAGAGCACGCTAAAAAACTCCTGGCAATGCCGGAAGATAAGCGGACCATTCTTGATATTATGTATTCCTCAGGCTTTAACTCTAAATCGGTCTTTAATACCGCGTTTAAGAAGCAAACGGGTTTAACGCCTTCAGAATATCGGCGGCAATACTTATAATATCTATTGATGTGTGGTTAGTCCAGGCCGTGACTTACTAAGTTGTCAGAACTTTTTGAGCAAGGCTATATAGTGAAAAAATGATGAGTAATTCTCTTCCAAATATATTTACATCCTTTTTTCCGGTAATGACTCCAACTTATTGATAGTGTTTTATGTTCAGATAATGCCCGATGACCTTGTCATGCAGCTCCACCG
>OKEG01000053.1_pt1 | contig 76678 bp, 75 predicted proteins | sample 1614111 | NCBI WGS metagenome assembly OKEG01 (sample SAMN04436907, study PRJEB24849) | human gut metagenome | biome: human gut; feature: NICU; material: stool | host: Homo sapiens | place: USA: Saint Louis, MO | collected 2012-04-09 | reverse complement strand
AAAAGACAATGAAATAATAAATGGCAAGGCTATTAATAAAGACTTTTAGTAATTAATTTAAAAAAGAGGTATTCTAATTAACAGGTTTTCCGATTAGTTACAATTATTTAATTCTCAAAAGATTTAGAATTGATTATCAAATTACTGTAAGCCCTTTGCTGTATATGCTACAATTCTTATTGATGGAGGGTAAATGTATTGAATCATATTCAAGAAGCGTTTTTAAATACATTGAAAGTTGAACGGAATTTTTCGGAACATACATTGAAATCATATCAAGATGACTTAATTCAGTTTAATCAATTTTTAGAACAAGAACATTTACAGTTGAATACTTTTGAATACAAAGATGCTAGAAATTATTTGAGCTATTTATATTCAAATCATTTGAAAAGAACATCTGTTTCTCGTAAAATCTCAACGTTAAGAACTTTCTATGAATATTGGATGACGCTTGATGAGAACATTATTAATCCATTTGTTCAATTAGTACATCCGAAAAAAGAAAAATATCTTCCGCAATTCTTTTACGAAGAAGAAATGGAAGCGTTATTTAAAACTGTAGAAGAGGACACTTCAAAAAGTTTACGGGATCGAGTTATTCTTGAATTGTTATATGCTACAGGTATCCGTGTTTCGGAATTAGTTAATATTAAAAAACAAGATATAGATTTTTACGCGAATGGTGTTACCGTATTAGGAAAAGGGAGCAAAGAGCGTTTTGTACCGTTTGGTGCTTATTGTAGACAAAGCATCGAAAATTATTTAGAACATTTCAAACCAATTCAGTCATGCAATCATGATTTTCTTATTGTAAATATGAAGGGTGAAGCAATCACTGAACGCGGTGTACGATATGTTTTAAATGATATTGTTAAACGAACTGCAGGCGTAAGTGAGATTCATCCCCACAAGCTCAGACATACATTTGCAACGCATTTATTGAATCAAGGTGCAGACCTAAGAACAGTACAATCGTTATTAGGTCATGTTAATTTGTCAACAACTGGTAAATATACACACGTATCTAACCAACAATTAAGAAAAGTGTATCTAAATGCACATCCTCGAGCGAAAAAGGAGAATGAAACATGAGTAATACAACATTACATGCAACAACAATTTATGCTGTAAGACATAATGGGAAAGCAGCTATGGCTGGAGATGGGCAAGTAACGCTTGGTCAACAAGTCATCATGAAACAAACGGCTAGAAAAGTGCGACGTTTATATGAAGGTAAAGTGTTAGCTGGTTTCGCAGGTAGTGTAGCAGATGCGTTTACGTTATTTGAAAAATTCGAAACAAAATTACAACAGTTTAGTGGTAACTTAGAAAGAGCTGCTGTTGAATTGGCACAAGAATGGCGAGGCGATAAACAATTACGTCAATTAGAAGCTATGCTAATTGTAATGGATAAAGATGCTATTTTAGTTGTCAGTGGAACTGGCGAAGTTATTGCCCCAGATGATGACCTTATCGCTATAGGATCAGGAGGCAACTACGCATTAAGCGCAGGACGTGCATTGAAACGCCATGCATCGCATTTGTCTGCTGAAGAAATGGCATATGAGAGCTTGAAAGTAGCGGCTGATATTTGTGTCTTTACCAACGATAATATTGTTGTTGAAACACTATAATAATCAGAGCACGATAAATAATTACGATCAATTAATTTTAGTTAAAAGACGGAGGAATGAAATTAATGGATACAGCTGGAATAAGATTAACTCCAAAAGAAATCGTATCTAAATTAAATGAATACATCGTTGGACAAAATGATGCTAAACGTAAAGTGGCAATTGCCCTACGTAATCGATACAGAAGAAGTTTATTAGATGAGGAATCAAAGCAAGAAATTTCACCTAAAAATATTTTGATGATTGGACCAACAGGCGTTGGTAAAACTGAAATTGCAAGAAGAATGGCCAAAGTTGTCGGCGCGCCATTTATAAAAGTAGAAGCTACTAAATTTACTGAGGTAGGTTATGTAGGACGAGATGTTGAAAGTATGGTTAGAGATCTTGTTGATGTTTCAGTAAGATTAGTCAAGGCGCAGAAAAAATCATTGGTACAAGATGAAGCAACAGCTAAGGCCAATGAAAAACTTGTTAAGTTATTAGTTCCAAGTATGAAAAAGAAAGCGTCTCAAACGAATAATCCTTTAGAGTCACTTTTCGGAGGTGCAATTCCAAATTTCGGACAAAATAATGAAGATGAAGAAGAACCACCTACTGAGGAAATTAAAACAAAACGTTCTGAAATTAAGAGACAGCTAGAAGAAGGCAAACTTGAAAAAGAAAAGGTAAGAATTAAAGTAGAACAAGATCCTGGTGCTTTAGGAATGCTAGGTACAAATCAAAATCAGCAAATGCAAGAGATGATGAATCAATTAATGCCTAAAAAGAAAGTTGAGCGAGAAGTTGCTGTTGAGACGGCAAGGAAAATCTTAGCTGATAGTTATGCGGATGAACTAATTGACCAAGAAAGCGCTAATCAAGAAGCGCTTGAATTAGCAGAACAAATGGGTATCATCTTTATAGATGAAATCGACAAAGTTGCGACGAATAATCATAATAGTGGTCAAGATGTCTCAAGACAAGGTGTTCAAAGAGATATTTTACCTATACTTGAAGGTAGCGTTATTCAAACCAAATATGGTACTGTGAATACTGAACATATGCTGTTTATAGGTGCTGGAGCTTTCCATGTATCTAAGCCGAGTGACTTGATACCAGAATTGCAAGGTCGTTTTCCGATTAGAGTTGAACTTGATAGTTTATCGGTAGAAGATTTTGTAAGAATTTTGACAGAACCAAAATTGTCATTAATTAAACAATATGAAGCATTGCTTCAAACAGAAGAAGTTACTGTAAACTTTACGGATGAAGCAATTACTCGCTTAGCTGAGATTGCTTATCAAGTAAATCAAGATACAGACAACATTGGTGCACGTCGACTTCATACAATTTTAGAAAAGATGCTAGAAGATTTATCATTCGAAGCACCAAGTATGCCGAATGCAGTTGTAGATATTACCCCACAATATGTTGATGATAAATTAAAATCAATTTCAACAAACAAAGATTTAAGTGCATTTATTCTATAAAAATATACAAAAGGAGAAAAATTCATGAGCTTATTATCTAAAACGAGAGAGTTAAACACGTTACTTCAAAAACACAAAGGTATTGCGGTTGATTTTAAAGATGTAGCACAAACGATTAGTAGCGTAACTGTAACAAATGTATTTATTGTATCGCGTCGAGGTAAAATTTTAGGATCGAGTCTAAATGAATTATTAAAAAGTCAAAGAATTATTCAAATGTTGGAAGAAAGACATATTCCAAGTGAATATACAGAACGATTAATGGAAGTTAAACAAACAGAATCAAATATTGATATCGACAATGTATTAACAGTTTTCCCACCTGAAAATAAAGAGTTGTTTATTGATAGTCGTACAACTATCTTCCCAATTTTAGGTGGAGGAGAAAGATTAGGTACATTAGTACTTGGTCGAGTACATGATGATTTTAATGAAAATGATTTGGTATTAGGTGAATATGCTGCTACAGTTATTGGTATGGAAATCTTACGTGAGAAGCATAGCGAAGTAGAAAAAGAAGCGCGCGATAAAGCTGCTATTACAATGGCAATTAATTCATTATCTTATTCTGAAAAAGAAGCAATTGAACATATCTTTGAAGAACTTGGCGGTACGGAAGGCCTATTAATCGCATCAAAAGTTGCAGATAGAGTTGGTATTACTAGATCTGTAATTGTAAATGCACTACGTAAATTAGAAAGTGCTGGTGTAATTGAATCACGTTCTTTAGGAATGAAAGGTACTTTCATTAAAGTTAAAAAAGAAAAATTCTTAGATGAATTAGAAAAAAGTAAGTAAGTCGATGAGTCTGGGATATAATTCAATGTCCTAGTCGTGACGATGTTATCTTGGCAGTAGTCAACGAAATGACTTTGATGATTATGTTGAAGTCATTTCTTTATTTTTGTCTAATTTCCAATCAAATTGATATTCCACATTAACATGATAGAATTACCTTTAAATTTATGAAAAAATGCTTGAAAAACATTTGCTTTAGACACGGCATTATGTTATATTTATTTTCGGCTATAAAGCCAATACACACATATCAAACGTGATTGTGTAAAGGGTGCAATATTTGTATATTGTCTTTACATTAGTTTGCTATGGAGGTAATTAACCAATAGGAGGAATTTATAATGGCAGTAATTTCAATGAAACAATTACTAGAAGCGGGTGTTCACTTCGGCCACCAAACACGTCGTTGGAACCCAAAAATGAAAAAATATATCTTCACTGAAAGAAATGGTATTTATATCATCGACTTACAAAAAACAGTGAAAAAAGTAGACGAGGCATACAACTTCTTGAAACAAGTTTCAGAAGATGGTGGACAAGTCTTATTCGTAGGAACTAAAAAACAAGCACAAGAATCAGTTAAATCTGAAGCAGAACGTGCTGGTCAATTCTACATTAACCAAAGATGGTTAGGTGGATTATTAACTAACTATAAAACGATCTCAAAACGAATCAAACGTATTTCTGAAATTGAAAAAATGGAAGAAGATGGTTTATTCGAAGTATTACCTAAAAAAGAAGTAGTAGAACTTAAAAAAGAATACGACCGTTTAATCAAATTCTTAGGCGGAATTCGTGATATGAAATCAATGCCTCAAGCATTATTCGTAGTTGACCCACGTAAAGAGCGTAATGCAATTGCTGAAGCTCGTAAATTAAATATTCCTATCGTAGGTATCGTTGACACTAACTGTGATCCTGACGAAATTGACTACGTTATCCCAGCAAACGACGATGCTATCCGTGCGGTTAAATTATTAACTGCTAAAATGGCAGATGCAATCTTAGAAGGTCAACAAGGCGTTTCTAATGAAGAAGTAGCTGCAGAACAAAACATCGATTTAGATGAAAAAGAAAAATCAGAAGAAACAGAAGCAACTGAAGAATAATCAACTGTTGAATCTGACTTAGATATAGTTTAAATGGGTGATAAGATATTAATGCTTATCACCTTTTTTAAAAAGAAAATCGAGGCAAATTACAAATATTCAATTAGAGTATTGGCAATCTTGCCTATAATAATGCTAAAATCATAATATATAAAATGATAACTTATTGGAGGAATAATGAATGGCAACTATTTCAGCAAAACTTGTTAAAGAATTACGTGAAAAAACTGGCGCGGGTATGATGGATTGTAAAAAAGCGCTAACTGAAACTGATGGTGACATCGATAAAGCGATTGATTACCTACGTGAAAAAGGTATTGCTAAAGCAGCTAAAAAAGCAGACCGTATTGCGGCTGAAGGTTTAGTACATGTAGAAACTAAAGGTAACGATGCAGTTATCGTTGAAATCAACTCTGAAACAGACTTTGTTGCTCGTAACGAAGGTTTCCAAGAGTTAGTTAAAGAAATCGCTAATCAAGTATTAGATACAAAAGCTGAAACTGTTGAAGCTTTAATGGAAACAACTTTACCAAATGGTAAATCAGTTGATGAAAGAATTAAAGAAGCAATTTCAACAATCGGTGAAAAATTAAGTGTTCGTCGTTTTGCTATCAGAACTAAAACTGATAACGATGCTTTCGGTGCTTACTTACACATGGGTGGACGCATTGGTGTATTAACAGTTGTTGAAGGTTCAACTGACGAAGAAGCAGCAAGAGACGTTGCTATGCATATCGCTGCAATCAACCCTAAATATGTTTCTTCTGAACAAGTTAGCGAAGAAGAAATCAACCACGAAAGAGAAGTTTTAAAACAACAAGCATTAAATGAAGGTAAACCAGAAAACATCGTTGAAAAAATGGTGGAAGGACGTTTACGTAAATACTTACAAGAAATTTGTGCTGTAGATCAAGACTTCGTTAAAAACCCTGATGTAACAGTTGAAGCTTTCTTAAAAACAAAAGGTGGAAAACTTGTTGACTTCGTACGCTATGAAGTAGGCGAAGGTATGGAAAAACGCGAAGAAAACTTTGCGGATGAAGTTAAAGGACAAATGAAATAATCTGTCATAAAGTAAAACAAGGAAGAAGACACCTTTAATGTTGCTTTATTAAAATGTAAATCATTCTAATAAAACAACAACTGTGTCTTCTTTACTTGTATATGTTACATATATTCACGATAGAGAGGATAAGAAAATGGCTCAAATTTCTAAATATAAACGTGTAGTTTTGAAACTAAGTGGTGAAGCGTTAGCTGGAGAAAAAGGATTTGGCATAAATCCAGTAATTATTAAAAGTGTTGCTGAGCAAGTGGCTGAAGTTGCTAAAATGGACTGTGAAATCGCAGTAATCGTTGGTGGCGGAAACATTTGGAGAGGTAAAACAGGTAGTGACTTAGGTATGGACCGTGGAACTGCTGATTACATGGGTATGCTTGCAACTGTAATGAATGCCTTAGCATTACAAGATAGTTTAGAACAATTGGATTGTGATACACGAGTATTAACATCTATTGAAATGAAGCAAGTGGCTGAACCTTATATTCGTCGTCGTGCAATTAGACACTTAGAAAAGAAACGTGTAGTTATTTTTGCTGCAGGTATTGGAAACCCATACTTCTCTACAGATACTACAGCGGCATTACGTGCTGCAGAAGTTGAAGCAGATGTTATTTTAATGGGCAAAAATAATGTAGATGGTGTATATTCTGCAGATCCTAAAGTAAACAAAGATGCGGTTAAATATGAACATTTAACGCATATTCAAATGCTTCAAGAAGGTTTACAAGTAATGGATTCAACAGCATCCTCATTCTGTATGGATAATAACATTCCGTTAACTGTTTTCTCTATTATGGAAGAAGGAAATATTAAACGTGCTGTTATGGGTGAAAAGATAGGTACGTTAATTACAAAATAAATTTAGAGGTGTAAAATAATGAGTGACATTATTAATGAAACTAAATCAAGAATGCAAAAATCAATCGAAAGCTTATCACGTGAATTAGCGAACATCAGTGCAGGAAGAGCTAATTCAAATTTATTAAACGGCGTAACAGTTGATTACTATGGTGCACCAACACCTGTACAACAATTAGCAAGCATCAATGTTCCAGAAGCACGTTTACTTGTTATTTCTCCATACGACAAAAGTTCTGTAGCTGACATCGAAAAAGCGATAATAGCAGCTAACTTAGGTGTCAACCCAACAAGTGATGGCGAAGTGATACGTATTGCAGTACCTGCCTTAACAGAAGAACGTAGAAAAGAGCGCGTTAAAGATGTTAAGAAAATTGGTGAAGAAGCTAAAGTATCTGTTCGAAATATTCGTCGTGATATGAATGATCAGTTGAAAAAAGATGAAAAAAATGGCGACATTACTGAAGATGAGTTGAGAAGTGGTACTGAAGATGTTCAGAAAGCAACAGACAATTCAATAAAAGAAATTGATCAAATGATTGCTGATAAAGAAAAAGATATTATGTCAGTATAAAACTAATATACAATGACATATTAAAATGCCAGTATTAAACGATAATGTAACATTTAAAATGGGCATGTTTAATTAAATCAAAGATGCATGTGATAATTTAAATTCACAATGAGCATAAAATGGTGTTTAAACAAGTTAATTAAACATATACTTTATAAATAATAGGCATTAGGTATATTGCTATAATAAAGTTATGTAATTTTTAACCTCAGTATGTATGTCACATTTCTGGTGTAAACTGTACCGAGTCAGACTTTGGTACAGTTTTTTTATTTGCTTATTCAATGCATTAAATGAGTATGATAAAATGATAATGATTGTTTAGTAACTTATACTATATGACAGAGATGATCAGGCTCGGAGGAAAGACCATGTTTAAAAAGCTAATAAATAAAAAGAACACTATAAATAATTATAATGAAGAATTAGACTCGTCTAATATACCTGAACATATCGCTATTATTATGGATGGTAATGGGCGATGGGCTAAGAAGCGAAAAATGCCTAGAATTAAAGGTCATTACGAAGGTATGCAAACAATAAAAAAAATTACTAGGGTAGCTAGTGATATTGGTGTTAAGTACTTAACTTTATATGCCTTTTCCACTGAAAATTGGTCAAGACCTGAAAGTGAAGTAAATTATATTATGAATTTGCCTGTCAATTTCTTAAAGACATTTTTACCGGAACTAATTGAAAAAAATGTCAAAGTTGAAACAATTGGATTTACTGATAAGTTGCCAAAATCAACGATAGAAGCAATAAATAATGCTAAAGAAAAGACAGCTAATAATACCGGCTTAAAATTAATATTTGCAATTAATTATGGTGGCAGAGCAGAACTTGTTCATAGTATTAAAAATATGTTTGACGAGCTTCATCAACAAGGTTTGAATAGTGATATCATAGATGAAACATATATAAACAATCATTTAATGACAAAAGACTATCCTGATCCAGAGTTGTTAATTCGTACTTCAGGAGAACAAAGAATAAGTAATTTCTTGATTTGGCAAGTTTCGTATAGTGAATTTATCTTTAATCAAAAATTATGGCCTGACTTTGACGAAGATGAATTAATTAAATGTATTAAAATTTATCAGTCACGTCAAAGACGCTTTGGCGGATTGAGTGAGGAGTAGTATAGTATGAAAGTTAGAACGCTGACAGCTATTATTGCCTTAATCGTATTCTTGCCTATCTTGTTAAAAGGCGGCCTTGTGTTAATGATATTTGCTAATATATTAGCATTGATTGCATTAAAAGAATTGTTGAATATGAATATGATTAAATTTGTTTCAGTTCCTGGTTTAATTAGTGCAGTTGGTCTTATCATTATTATGTTGCCACAACATGCAGGACCATGGGTACAAGTAATTCAATTAAAAAGTTTAATTGCAATGAGCTTTATTGTATTAAGTTATACTGTCTTATCTAAAAACAGATTTAGTTTTATGGATGCTGCATTTTGCTTAATGTCTGTGGCTTATGTAGGCATTGGTTTTATGTTCTTTTATGAAACGAGATCAGAAGGATTACATTACATATTATATGCCTTTTTAATTGTTTGGCTTACAGATACAGGGGCTTACTTATTTGGTAAAATGATGGGTAAACATAAGCTTTGGCCAGTAATAAGTCCGAATAAAACAATCGAAGGATTCATAGGTGGCTTGTTCTGTAGTTTGATAGTGCCTCTTGCAATGTTATATTTTGTAGATTTCAATATGAATGTATGGATATTACTTGGAGTGACATTGATTTTAAGTTTATTTGGTCAATTAGGTGATTTAGTGGAATCAGGATTTAAGCGTCATTTCGGCGTTAAAGACTCAGGTCGAATACTACCTGGACACGGTGGTATTTTAGACCGATTTGACAGCTTTATGTTTGTGTTACCATTATTAAATATTTTATTAATACAATCTTAATGCTGAGAACAAATCAATAAACGTAAAGAGGAGTTGCTGAGATAATTTAATGAATCTCAGAACTCCTTTTGAAAATTATACGCATTATTAACTTTGAAAATTAGACGTTATATTTTGTGATTTGTCAGTATCATATTATAATGACTTATGTTACGTATACAGCAATCATTTTTAAAATAAAAGAAATTTATAAACAATCGAGGTGTAGCGAGTGAGCTATTTAGTTACAATAATTGCATTTATTATTGTTTTTGGTGTACTAGTAACCGTTCATGAATATGGCCATATGTTTTTTGCGAAAAGAGCAGGCATTATGTGTCCAGAATTTGCGATCGGTATGGGGCCGAAAATTTTTAGTTTTAGAAAAAATGAAACACTTTACACTATTAGGTTATTGCCTGTTGGTGGATATGTTCGTATGGCAGGAGATGGCTTAGAAGAGCCACCAGTCGAGCCTGGTATGAACGTTAAAATTAAACTGAATGAAGAAAATGAAATAACACATATCATATTAGATGATCATCATAAGTTTCAACAAATTGAAGCGATCGAAGTTAAAAAATGTGATTTTAAAGACGACTTATTCATAGAAGGTATTACTGCTTATGATAATGAAAGACATCATTTTAAAATTGCTAGAAAGTCTTTCTTTGTTGAAAATGGTAGCTTAGTTCAAATTGCTCCGAGAGACAGACAGTTTGCACATAAAAAGCCATGGCCGAAATTTTTAACATTATTTGCAGGACCGTTATTTAACTTTATATTAGCTTTAGTCCTATTTATTGGTCTTGCTTATTATCAAGGTACACCTACGTCTACTGTAGAACAAGTCGCAGATAAGTATCCAGCTCAACAAGCAGGCTTACAAAAAGGCGATAAAATTGTCCAAATTGGCAAATATAAAATATCTGAATTTGATGATGTTGATAAGGCGTTAGATAAAGTTAAAGATAATAAGACGACTGTTAAATTTGAACGTAATGGTAAAACAAAGTCAGTTGAATTAACACCTAAAAAGACTGAAAGAAAACTGACTAAAGTTAGTTCAGAGACGAAGTATGTTCTCGGATTCCAACCAGCGAGTGAACGTACGCTCTTCAAACCAATTGTATATGGATTTGAAAGCTTTTTGAAAGGTAGTACACTAATTTTTACAGCTGTAGTAGGTATGTTGGCTAGTATATTTACGGGCGGATTCTCATTTGATATGTTAAATGGTCCGGTTGGTATTTATCATAACGTAGACTCAGTTGTTAAAGCGGGTATCATTAGCTTAATTGGATACACTGCGTTATTAAGTGTAAACTTAGGTATTATGAATTTAATTCCTATTCCTGCACTAGACGGTGGTCGTATTTTATTTGTTATATATGAAGCGATTTTCAGAAAACCAGTTAATAAAAAAGCGGAAACAACGATTATTGCTATTGGTGCCATTTTCATGGTCGTTATTATGATATTAGTAACGTGGAATGATATTCGACGATATTTCTTATAATTTAGGAGGATAAATAATTATGAAGCAATCCAAAGTTTTTATACCAACGATGCGTGACGTGCCATCAGAAGCAGAAGCACAAAGTCATCGTTTATTATTGAAAGCGGGTTTGATAAAGCAAAGTACAAGTGGGATTTATAGTTATTTACCGCTAGCAACACGTGTGTTAAATAATATTACTGCAATTGTGCGACAAGAAATGGAACGTATCGATTCTGTTGAAATTTTAATGCCAGCGTTACAACAAGCTGAATTATGGGAAGAATCAGGACGTTGGGGTGCATATGGCCCAGAATTAATGCGTTTACAAGATAGACATGGAAGACAATTTGCATTAGGTCCAACACATGAAGAATTAGTTACATCAATAGTAAGAAATGAATTGAAATCATACAAACAATTACCGATGACATTATTCCAAATTCAATCTAAATTCCGTGATGAAAAGAGACCACGTTTTGGTTTACTTCGTGGTCGTGAATTTATTATGAAAGATGCATATTCATTCCATGCTGACGAGGCATCATTAGATCAAACGTATCAAGATATGTATCAAGCGTATAGCCGTATTTTTGAGAGAGTTGGCATTAACGCAAGACCAGTAGTTGCAGATTCAGGTGCTATTGGCGGTAGCCATACACATGAATTTATGGCATTAAGTGCTATCGGTGAGGATACAATCGTTTACAGTAAAGAAAGTGATTATGCTGCTAACATCGAAAAAGCAGAAGTCGTTTACGAACCAAATCATAAGCATACTACTGTGCAACCTTTAGAAAAAATTGAAACACCAAATGTAAAGACTGCGCAAGAATTGGCAGACTTCTTAGGTAGACCAGTAGATGAAATCGTTAAAACGATGATTTTCAAAGTTGATGGCGAATATATTATGGTTTTAGTGCGTGGACATCATGAAATTAATGACATTAAATTAAAATCTTATTTCGGCACAGATAATATTGAACTCGCAACACAAGACGAAATTGTTAATTTAGTTGGTGCAAATCCTGGTTCACTAGGTCCTGTAATTGATAAAGAAATCAAAATTTATGCAGATAATTTTGTGCAAGATTTAAATAATTTAGTTGTCGGTGCTAACGAAGATGGTTATCACTTAATTAATGTAAATGTAGGTAGAGACTTCAACGTTGATGAATATGGCGATTTCCGTTTTATTTTAGAAGGCGAAAAGTTAAGTGATGGTTCAGGCGTTGCACATTTTGCTGAAGGTATTGAAGTTGGTCAAGTATTCAAATTGGGTACTAAGTATTCAGAATCAATGAATGCTACATTCTTAGATAACCAAGGAAAAGCCCAACCTTTAATTATGGGTTGTTACGGTATTGGAATTTCTAGAACGCTAAGTGCGATTGTTGAACAAAATCACGATGATAATGGAATTGTTTGGCCTAAATCAGTTACTCCATTTGATTTACATTTAATTTCTATTAATCCTAAGAAAGATGATCAACGAGAACTAGCGGAGGCACTATATGCTGAATTTAATACTAAATTTGATGTGTTGTATGATGATCGTCAAGAACGTGCGGGTGTCAAATTTAATGATGCTGATTTAATTGGTTTACCACTGCGAATTGTTGTTGGTAAACGTGCATCGGAAGGTATTGTAGAAGTTAAAGAACGTTTAACAGGTGATAGCGAAGAAGTTCACATTGATGACTTAATGACTGTCATTACAAATAAATATGATAACTTAAAATAATTAAGATCGAATGAATTATAAGAGTAGGAAAAAGCTGAAAGAAATCAGATGCTTATGTCCTGCTCTTATTATTTTTGATATAATGATTATTCGATGAAAAATGACTGAAGACATAGTATAATTAAAGATAAATTTGTTTTAACAATATTATGATTAGCCAAATATAAAGCATTTAATTTTCTATCATTACTATGCCTACATAATCTAAATATTGTTCGAACACGTAAAAGTAATTTCTATTTAAGGTGGTAATTGTCTTGGCAATGACAGAGCAACAAAAATTTAAAGTGCTTGCTGATCAAATTAAAATTTCAAATCAATTAGATGCTGAAATTTTAAATACAGGTGAACTGACACGTATAGATGTTTCTAACAAAAACAGAACATGGGAATTTCATATTACATTACCACAATTCTTAGCTCATGAAGATTATTTATTATTTTTAAATGCAATAGAGCAAGAGTTTAAAGATATCGCCAACGTTACATGTCGTTTTACGGTAACAAATGGCACGAATCAAGATGAACATGCAATTAAATACTTTGGGCACTGTATTGACCAAACAGCTTTATCTCCAAAAGTTAAAGGTCAATTGAAACAGAAAAAGCTTATTATGTCTGGAAAAGTATTAAAAGTAATGGTATCAAATGACATTGAACGTAATCATTTTGATAAGGCATGCAATGGAAGTCTTATCAAAGCGTTTAGAAATTGTGGTTTTGATATCGATAAAATCATATTCGAAACAAATGATAATGATCAAGAACAAAACTTAGCTTCTTTAGAAGCACATATTCAAGAAGAAGACGAACAAAGTGCACGATTGGCAACAGAGAAACTTGAAAAAATGAAAGCTGAAAAAGCGAAACAACAAGATAACAACGAAAGTGCTGTCGATAAGTGTCAAATTGGTAAGCCGATTCAAATTGAAAATATTAAACCAATTGAATCTATTATTGAGGAAGAGTATAAAGTTGCAATAGAGGGCGTCATTTTTGATATAAACTTAAAAGAACTTAAAAGTGGTCGTCATATCGTAGAAATTAAAGTGACTGACTATACGGACTCTTTAGTTTTAAAAATGTTTACTCGTAAAAACAAAGATGATTTAGAACATTTTAAAGCGCTAAGTGTTGGTAAATGGGTTAGGGCTCAAGGTCGTATTGAAGAAGATACATTTATTAGAGATTTAGTTATGATGATGTCTGATATTGAAGAGATTAAAAAAGCGACAAAAAAAGATAAGGCTGAAGAAAAGCGTGTAGAATTCCACTTGCATACTGCAATGAGTCAAATGGATGGTATACCAAATATTGGTGCGTATGTTAAACAGGCAGCAGACTGGGGACATCCAGCCATTGCGGTTACAGACCATAATGTTGTGCAAGCATTTCCAGATGCTCACGCAGCAGCGGAAAAACATGGTATTAAAATGATATATGGTATGGAAGGTATGTTAGTTGATGATGGTGTTCCGATTGCATACAAACCACAAGATGTCGTATTAAAAGATGCTACTTATGTTGTATTCGACGTCGAGACAACTGGTTTATCAAATCAGTATGATAAAATCATTGAGCTTGCAGCTGTGAAAGTTCATAACGGCGAAATCATCGATAAGTTTGAAAGGTTTAGTAATCCGCATGAACGATTATCGGAAACGATTATCAATTTGACGCATATTACTGATGATATGTTAGTAGATGCCCCTGAGATTGAAGAAGTACTTACAGAATTTAAAGAATGGGTTGGCGATGCGATATTCGTAGCACATAATGCTTCATTTGATATGGGCTTCATCGACACGGGATATGAACGTCTTGGATTTGGACCATCTACGAATGGTGTTATCGATACATTAGAATTATCTCGTACGATTAATACTGAATATGGTAAACATGGTTTAAATTTCTTAGCTAAAAAATATGGCGTAGAATTAACGCAACATCACCGTGCCATTTATGATACAGAAGCAACAGCTTACATTTTCATAAAAATGGTTCAACAAATGAAAGAATTAGGCGTATTAAATCATAACGAAATTAACAAAAAACTCAGTAATGAAGATGCATATAAACGTGCAAGACCTAGTCATGTCACATTAATTGTACAAAACCAACAAGGTCTTAAAAATCTATTTAAAATTGTAAGTGCATCATTGGTGAAGTATTTCTACCGTACACCTCGAATTCCACGTTCATTGTTAGATGAATATCGTGAGGGATTATTGGTAGGTACAGCGTGTGATGAAGGTGAATTATTTACGGCAGTTATGCAGAAGGACCAGAGCCAAGTTGAAAAAATTGCCAAATATTATGATTTTATTGAAATTCAACCACCGGCACTTTATCAAGATTTAATTGATAGAGAGCTTATTAGAGATACTGAAACATTACATGAAATTTATCAACGTTTAATACATGCAGGTGACACAGCGGGTATTCCTGTTATTGCGACAGGAAATGCACACTATTTGTTTGAACATGATGGTATCGCACGTAAAATTTTAATAGCATCACAACCTGGCAATCCACTTAATCGCTCAACTTTACCGGAAGCGCATTTTAGAACTACAGATGAAATGTTAAACGAGTTTCATTTTTTAGGTGAAGAAAAAGCGCATGAAATTGTTGTGAAAAATACAAACGAATTAGCAGATCGAATTGAACGTGTTGTTCCTATTAAAGATGAATTATACACACCGCGTATGGAAGGTGCTAACGAAGAAATTAGAGAACTAAGTTATGCAAATGCGCGTAAATTGTATGGTGAAGACCTGCCTCAAATCGTAATTGATCGATTAGAAAAAGAATTAAAAAGTATTATCGGTAATGGATTTGCGGTAATTTACTTAATTTCGCAACGTTTAGTTAAAAAATCATTAGATGATGGATACTTAGTTGGTTCCCGTGGTTCAGTAGGTTCTAGTTTTGTAGCGACAATGACTGAGATTACTGAAGTAAACCCGTTACCGCCACACTATATTTGTCCGAACTGTAAAACGAGTGAATTTTTCAATGATGGTTCAGTAGGATCAGGATTCGATTTACCTGATAAGACGTGTGAAACTTGTGGAGCGCCACTTATTAAAGAAGGACAAGATATTCCGTTTGAAACATTTTTAGGATTTAAGGGAGATAAAGTTCCTGATATCGACTTAAACTTTAGTGGTGAATATCAACCGAATGCCCATAACTACACAAAAGTATTATTTGGTGAGGATAAAGTATTCCGTGCAGGTACAATTGGTACTGTTGCTGAAAAGACTGCTTTTGGTTATGTTAAAGGTTATTTGAATGATCAAGGCATCCACAAAAGAGGCGCTGAAATAGATCGACTTGTTAAAGGATGTACAGGTGTTAAACGTACAACTGGACAGCATCCAGGGGGTATTATTGTAGTACCTGATTACATGGATATTTATGATTTTACGCCGATACAATATCCTGCCGATGATCAAAATTCAGCATGGATGACGACACATTTTGATTTCCATTCTATTCATGATAATGTATTAAAACTTGATATACTTGGACACGATGATCCAACAATGATTCGTATGCTTCAAGATTTATCAGGGATTGATCCAAAAACAATACCTGTAGATGATAAAGAAGTTATGCAGATTTTTAGTACACCTGAAAGTTTGGGTGTTACTGAAGATGAAATTTTATGTAAAACAGGTACGTTTGGGGTACCAGAATTCGGTACAGGATTCGTGCGTCAAATGTTAGAAGATACAAAGCCAACAACATTTTCTGAATTAGTTCAAATCTCAGGATTATCTCATGGGACAGATGTGTGGTTAGGTAATGCTCAAGAATTAATTAAAACCGGTATATGTGATTTATCAAGTGTAATTGGTTGTCGTGATGATATCATGGTTTATTTAATGTATGCTGGTTTAGAACCATCAATGGCTTTTAAAATAATGGAGTCAGTACGTAAAGGTAAAGGTTTAACTGAAGAAATGATTGAAACGATGAAAGAAAATGAAGTGCCGGATTGGTATTTAGATTCATGTCTTAAAATTAAGTACATGTTCCCTAAAGCCCATGCAGCAGCATACGTTTTAATGGCAGTACGTATCGCATATTTCAAAGTACATCATCCACTTTATTACTATGCATCTTACTTTACAATTCGTGCGTCAGATTTTGATTTAATCACGATGATTAAAGATAAAACAAGCATTCGAAATACTGTAAAAGACATGTATTCTCGCTATATGGATCTAGGTAAAAAAGAAAAAGACGTATTAACAGTCTTGGAAATTATGAATGAAATGGCGCATCGAGGTTATCGAATGCAACCGATTAGTTTAGAAAAGAGTCAGGCGTTCGAATTTATCATTGAAGGCGATACACTTATTCCGCCGTTCATATCAGTGCCTGGGCTTGGCGAAAACGTTGCGAAACGAATTGTTGAAGCTCGTGACGATGGCCCATTTTTATCAAAAGAAGATTTAAACAAAAAAGCTGGATTATCTCAGAAAATTATTGAGTATTTAGATGAGTTAGGCTCATTACCGAATTTACCAGATAAAGCTCAACTTTCGATATTCGATATGTAAAATGAAATAATCAAGGTATTTATTTAATGCGTATGGCGTAGTTAAAGAAATACAAAATTGTTGCCGGACATAAAATTATGCCTGTATTTCTTTTCAACGTCTTACGAGTCTATTCGAATGTAATAGTGAAGTAAATGAACAAACTTTTGCAAGAATCTCTGATTAATAGTGAAGTCATTTGTTTCAAGCATAAACTTATGCTATAATTAAGTTGCTTAAAAATTAGTGAACTCAGGCAGAAGAGTGGGAGATTCCCGCTCTTTTCTATTTGCCAAAAAGGGAGGCCTGTATGAGTAAAATTACAGAACAAGTAGAAGTGATTGTTAAACCAATTATGGAAGACTTGAATTTTGAACTTGTAGACGTTGAATATGTCAAAGAGGGTAGAGATCATTTTCTTAGAATCTCTATTGATAAAGAAGGTGGCGTAGATTTAAATGATTGTACGCTAGCTTCTGAAAAAATAAGTGAAGCTATGGATGCAAATGATCCTATTCCTGAAATGTATTATTTAGATGTAGCGTCACCTGGTGCAGAACGTCCAATTAAAAAAGAACAAGATTTCCAAAATGCAATAACTAAACCTGTATTTGTTTCTTTATATGTACCAATTGAAGGTGAAAAGGAATGGTTAGGCATTTTACAAGAAGTCAATAATGAAACAATTGTAGTACAAGTTAAAATCAAAGCAAGAACGAAAGATATAGAGATACCGAGAGACAAAATAGCAAAAGCACGTCACGCAGTTATGATTTAACGTGATGAGGAGGAAAAAACGTGTCAAGTAATGAATTATTATTAGCTACTGAGTATTTAGAAAAAGAAAAGAAGATTCCTAGAGCAGTATTAATTGATGCTATTGAAGCAGCTTTAATTACTGCATACAAAAAGAATTATGATAGTGCAAGAAATGTCCGTGTGGAATTAAATATGGATCAAGGTACTTTCAAAGTTATCGCTCGTAAAGATGTTGTTGAAGAAGTATTTGACGACAGAGATGAAGTGGATTTAAGTACAGCGCTTGTTAAAAACCCTGCATATGAAATTGGTGATATATACGAAGAAGATGTAACACCTAAAGATTTTGGTCGTGTAGGTGCTCAAGCAGCGAAACAAGCAGTAATGCAACGTCTTCGTGATGCTGAACGTGAAATTTTATTTGAAGAATTTATAGACAAAGAAGAAGATATACTTACTGGAATTATTGACCGTGTTGACCATCGTTATGTATATGTGAATTTAGGTCGTATCGAAGCTGTTTTATCTGAAGCAGAAAGAAGTCCTAACGAAAAATATATTCCTAACGAACGTATCAAAGTATATGTTAACAAAGTGGAACAAACGACAAAAGGTCCTCAAATCTATGTTTCTCGTAGCCATCCAGGTTTATTAAAACGTTTATTTGAACAAGAAGTTCCAGAAATTTACGATGGTACTGTAATTGTTAAATCAGTAGCACGTGAAGCTGGTGATCGCTCTAAAATTAGTGTCTTCTCTGAAAACAATGATATAGATGCTGTTGGTGCATGTGTTGGTGCCAAAGGCGCGCGTGTTGAAGCTGTTGTTGAAGAGCTAGGTGGCGAAAAAATCGACATCGTTCAATGGAATGAAGATCCAAAAGTATTTGTAAAAAATGCTTTAAGCCCTTCTCAAGTTTTAGAAGTTATTGTTGATGAAACAAATCAATCTACAGTAGTTGTTGTTCCTGATTATCAATTGTCATTAGCGATTGGTAAAAGAGGACAAAACGCACGTCTAGCTGCTAAATTAACCGGCTGGAAAATTGATATTAAATCAGAAACAGATGCGCGTGAAGCGGGTATCTATCCAGTAGTTGAAGCTGAAAAAGTAACTGAAGAAGATGTTGCTTTAGAAGATGCTGACACAACAGAATCAACCGAAGAGGTAACTGATGTTTCAGTTGAAACAAATGTAGAGAAAGAATCTGAATAATAGGTTGGAGTGAAGTATCTATGAAAAAGAAAAAAATTCCGATGCGAAAATGTATTCTTTCAAATGAAATGCATCCCAAAAAAGATATGATTCGTGTTGTTGTTAATAAAGAAGGCGAAATCTTTGCGGATGTTACTGGAAAGAAACAAGGCCGTGGCGCATATGTTTCTAAAGATGTTGCTATGGTTGAAAAAGCACAACAAAAAGAAATTTTAGAAAAATATTTTAAAGCATCTAAAGAGCAATTGGATCCTGTTTACAAAGAAATTATTAGGTTAATTTATAGAGAAGAGATCCCAAAATGAGTATAGATCAAATATTAAACTTTTTAGGATTAGCAATGAGAGCTGGTAAAGTAAAAACAGGTGAATCAGTCATTGTTAATGAAATTAAAAAAGGAAATTTGAAGCTCGTTATTGTTGCAAATGATGCGTCTAATAATACAGCTAAATTAATTACAGATAAATGTAAGAGTTACAAAGTTCCATTCAGAAAGTTTGGAAATCGAAATGAATTGGGAATAGCACTTGGAAAAGGTGAGCGTGTTAATGTAGGGATTACTGACCCAGGCTTTGCTAAAAAGTTGCTATCAATGATAGATGAATATCATAAGGAGTGATTATATGAGTAAACAAAGAATTTACGAATATGCGAAAGAATTAAATCTAAAGAGTAAAGAGATTATAGATGAGTTAAAAAGCATGAATATTGAGGTTTCAAATCATATGCAAGCTTTGGAAGATGACCAAATTAAAGCATTAGATAAAAAGTTCAAAAAAGAACAAAAGAACGACAATAAACAAAGCACTCAAAATAATCACCAAAAATCAAACAATCAAAACCAAAATAAAGGGCAACAAAAAGATAACAAAAAGAATCAACAACAAAATAATAAAGGCAACAAAGGCAATAAAAAGAATAATAGAAATAATAAGAAAAATAACAAGAATAATAAACCACAAAGTCAACCAGCTGCTCCAAAAGAAATACCATCAAAAGTGACATATCAAGAAGGTATTACAGTAGGCGAATTTGCGGATAAATTAAATGTTGAATCATCAGAAATTATCAAAAAATTATTCTTACTTGGTATTGTTGCTAATATCAATCAATCATTAAATCAAGAAACAATTGAATTAATTGCCGATGATTATGGCGTTGAGGTTGAAGAAGAAGTTGTGATTAATGAAGAAGATTTATCAATCTACTTCGAAGACGAAAAAGATGATCCAGAAGCAATTGAGAGACCAGCTGTTGTAACAATTATGGGACATGTTGACCATGGTAAAACTACTTTATTAGATTCAATTCGTCATACAAAAGTTACAGCAGGTGAAGCAGGCGGAATCACTCAACATATTGGTGCATATCAAATTGAAAACGATGGCAAAAAAATCACTTTCTTAGATACACCGGGACATGCTGCTTTTACAACGATGCGTGCGCGTGGTGCACAAGTAACAGATATTACGATTTTAGTAGTAGCAGCTGACGATGGTGTTATGCCACAAACAATTGAAGCAATTAACCATGCTAAAGAAGCAGAAGTACCAATTATTGTTGCAGTAAATAAAATTGATAAACCAACTTCAAATCCTGATCGAGTTATGCAAGAATTAACTGAATATGGTTTAATTCCTGAAGATTGGGGCGGCGAAACAATTTTCGTTCCACTTTCTGCATTAAGTGGTGATGGTATCGACGATTTATTAGAAATGATAGGATTAGTTGCAGAAGTTCAAGAACTTAAAGCAAATCCTAAAAACCGTGCTGTTGGTACAGTTATCGAAGCTGAATTAGATAAATCACGTGGTCCTTCTGCTTCATTATTAGTACAAAACGGTACATTAAATGTTGGTGATGCGATTGTAGTTGGTAATACTTACGGCCGTATCCGTGCAATGGTTAACGACTTAGGTCAAAGAATCAAAACAGCTGGTCCATCAACGCCTGTTGAAATTACAGGTATTAATGATGTGCCACAAGCTGGGGATCGCTTTGTTGTATTTAGTGATGAAAAACAAGCTCGTCGTATTGGTGAATCAAGACACGAAGCAAGCATTGTACAACAACGTCAAGAAAGTAAAAATGTTTCATTAGATAACCTGTTTGAACAAATGAAACAAGGTGAAATGAAAGATTTAAACGTTATTATTAAAGGTGATGTTCAAGGTTCTGTTGAAGCTTTAGCTGCATCATTAATGAAAATTGATGTTGAAGGCGTAAATGTTCGTATCATTCATACAGCGGTTGGTGCGATTAACGAGTCAGACGTAACACTTGCTAATGCCTCAAACGGTATTATCATTGGTTTCAATGTTCGTCCAGACAGTGGTGCAAAACGTGCTGCAGAAGCTGAAAATGTTGATATGCGTTTACACAGAGTTATTTATAATGTTATCGAAGAAATTGAATCAGCGATGAAAGGTTTACTTGATCCAGAATTTGAAGAACAAGTTATCGGACAAGCTGAAGTTCGTCAAACATTCAAAGTTTCTAAAGTTGGTACTATTGCTGGATGTTATGTTACTGAAGGTAAAATTACGCGAAATGCTGGTGTACGTATTATTCGTGATGGTATTGTTCAATATGAAGGCGAATTAGATACACTTAAACGTTTCAAAGATGATGCTAAGGAAGTTGCAAAAGGTTATGAATGTGGTATTACAATTGAAAACTACAATGACCTTAAAGAAGGCGATGTTATCGAAGCATTTGAAATGGTTGAAATTAAGCGTTAATTAAATAAATTACAAGCTAAAAGTATAGTTAAGATTGATATGCTCCCTATAAATATTGCACTTTTTAAGTGTCTACTTTATAGGGAGCATATTTGATACTAGCTTTTGGATTTTTATTAGAATAAATTAACTATTAAAAGTTACGTTATATAGACATGATTTTTGTATAAAATTTTGTGGTGACCTAGAATGCTTTTTAATGACAAAATATAATGTCGACTATTATTGGAAAATTTTCTGTTGAAATGCCTATCTTACGGCAAACTTTATTTGATTTTATAGGTTTAATTTATTAAAATAACGTGTGAGCTAAAATAATTGTTTAAGCATTGTTACACTAAAAAATGCAAATAACAATTGAACTTAAAGATAAAGAGGTGACAAGAATGAGCAGTATGAGAGCAGAGCGTGTTGGTGAACAAATGAAGAAGGAATTAATGGATATCATCAACAATAAAGTCAAAGATCCTCGAGTTGGTTTTATTACAATTACAGATGTTGTTTTAACAAATGATTTATCGCAGGCTAAAGTATTTTTAACTGTATTAGGTAACGATAAAGAAGTAGAAAATACATTTAAAGCACTTGATAAAGCAAAAGGCTTCATTAAGTCTGAATTAGGTTCTAGAATGCGATTACGTATTATGCCGGAATTAATGTATGAATATGATCAATCAATCGAATATGGTAATAAAATTGAACGAATGATTCAAGATTTACACAAACAAGATAGATAATTTAGTGTTAGATATCTGGAAAATGTTTGATAATTTCTTAATATCGGTATATTAACATTAAACAGTTAATACATAGATGTGTAGAAATAGTTAACATTTTCCAGTTTTTTTATGGATAAATTCAGTTAATACGCTATTAAAATATATTTTTAAAAAAGAAGGTGACAACATGTATAACGGTATATTACCAGTATATAAAGAACGTGGTTTAACAAGTCATGACGTCGTATTCAAATTGCGTAAAATTTTAAAGACTAAAAAAATAGGGCACACAGGTACGCTTGATCCTGAAGTTGCAGGCGTGTTACCGGTATGTATAGGTAATGCAACGAGAGTTAGTGATTATGTTATGGATATGGGCAAAGCTTATGAAGCAACTGTATCGATAGGAAGAAGCACAACGACTGAAGATCAAACGGGTGATACATTGGAAACAAAAGGTGTACACTCAGCAGATTTTAATAAGGACGATATTGACCGATTGTTAGAAAGTTTTAAAGGTATCATTGAACAAATTCCGCCGATGTACTCATCCGTCAAAGTAAATGGTAAAAAATTATATGAATATGCGCGTAATAATGAAACAGTTGAAAGACCAAAGCGTAAAGTTTATATTAAAGACATTGGGCGTATATCTGAATTAGATTTTAAAGAAAATGAGTGTCATTTTAAAATACGCGTCATCTGTGGTAAAGGTACATATATTAGAACGCTAGCAACTGATATTGGTGTGAAATTAGGCTTTCCCGCACATATGTCGAAATTAACACGAATCGAGTCTGGTGGATTTGTGTTGAAAGATAGCCTTACATTAGAACAAATAAAAGAACTTCATGAGCAGGATTCATTGCAAAATAAATTGTTTCCTTTAGAATATGGATTAAAGGGTTTGCCAAGCATTAAAATTAAAGATTCGCACATAAAAAAACGTATTTTAAATGGGCAGAAATTTAATAAAAATGAATTTGATAACAAAATTAAAGACCAAATTGTATTTATTGATGATGATTCAGAAAAAGTATTAGCAATTTATATGGTACACCCTACAAAAGAATCAGAAATTAAACCTAAAAAAGTCTTTAATTAAAGGAGATAGAATTTATGAAAGTCATAGAAGTGACACATCCTATACAATCTAAACAGTATATTACAGAGGATGTTGCAATGGCATTCGGATTTTTCGATGGCATGCATAAAGGTCATGACAAAGTCTTTGATATATTAAACGAAATAGCTGAGGCACGCAGTTTAAAAAAAGCGGTGATGACATTTGATCCGCATCCGTCTGTCGTGTTGAATCCTAAAAGAAAACGAACAACGTATTTAACGCCACTTTCAGATAAAATCGAAAAAATTAGCCAACATGATATTGATTATTGTATAGTGGTTAATTTTTCATCTAGGTTTGCTAATGTGAGCGTAGAAGATTTTGTTGAAAATTATATAATTAAAAATAATGTAAAAGAAGTCATTGCTGGTTTTGATTTTACTTTTGGTAAATTTGGAAAAGGTAATATGACTGTTCTTCAAGAATATGATGCGTTTAATACGACAATTGTGAGTAAACAAGAAATTGAAAATGAAAAAATTTCTACAACTTCTATTCGTCAAGATTTAATCAATGGTGAGTTGCAAAAAGCGAATGATGCTTTAGGCTATATATATTCTATTAAAGGCACTGTAGTGCAAGGTGAAAAAAGGGGAAGAACTATTGGCTTCCCAACAGCTAACATTCAACCTAGTGATGATTATTTGTTGCCTCGTAAAGGTGTTTATGCCGTTAGTATTGAAATCGGCACTGAAAATAAATTATATCGAGGGGTAGCTAACATAGGTGTAAAGCCAACATTTCATGATCCTAACAAAGCAGAAGTTGTCATCGAAGTGAATATCTTTGACTTTGAGGATAATATTTATGGTGAACGAGTGACCGTGAATTGGCATCATTTCTTACGTCCTGAGATTAAATTTGATGGTATCGACCCATTAGTTAAACAAATGAACGATGATAAATCGCGTGCTAAATATTTATTAGCAGTTGATTTTGGTGATGAAGTAGCTTATAATATCTAGAGTTGCGTATAGTTATATAAACAATCTATACCACACCTTTTTCTTAGTAGGTCGAATCTCCAACGCCTAACTCAGATTAAGGAGTATTCAAACATTTTAAGGAGGAAATTGATTATGGCAATTTCACAAGAACGTAAAAACGAAATCATTAAAGAATACCGTGTACACGAAACTGATACTGGTTCACCAGAAGTACAAATCGCTGTACTTACTGCAGAAATCAACGCAGTAAACGAACACTTACGTACACACAAAAAAGACCACCATTCACGTCGTGGATTATTAAAAATGGTAGGTCGTCGTAGACATTTATTAAACTACTTACGTAGTAAAGATATTCAACGTTACCGTGAATTAATTAAATCACTTGGTATCCGTCGTTAATCTTAATATAACGTCTTTGAGGTTGGGGCATATTTATGTTCCAACCTTAATTTATATTAAAAAAGCTTTTTACAAATATTAACATTTATTATATGTTAAGCTAATATTGAGTGAATAATAAGGTTACAATGAGATAAAGATGATATAAGTACACCTAGAGTAATAATCAAGATATTAAAAATAAAGTATGTTTTTTAAAAAATATAACTTATATTTATACTGATAAGGGTGGGACGATAAGTCTATTTTGTAAATAATAGATGGATATCCCGCTCTCTTTTTTTCCAATTCAATATTTTATAACTAATATTAAAATACGATAATAAATGATATGATATAACTATTAGATTCAAGAGAGGAGATTTATAATGTCTCAAGAAAAGAAAGTTTTTAAAACTGAATGGGCAGGAAGATCTTTAACGATTGAAACAGGGCAATTAGCTAAACAAGCAAATGGCGCTGTATTGGTTCGTTATGGAGATACAGTCGTGTTATCGACGGCAACTGCATCAAAAGAACCTCGTGATGGAGATTTCTTCCCATTAACAGTGAACTATGAAGAAAAAATGTACGCTGCGGGTAAAATTCCTGGTGGATTTAAAAAGAGAGAAGGACGTCCTGGTGACGATGCAACATTAACTGCGCGATTAATTGATAGACCAATTAGACCTTTATTCCCTAAAGGATATAAGCATGATGTTCAAATTATGAACATGGTATTAAGTGCAGATCCTGATTGTTCACCACAAATGGCTGCAATGATTGGTTCATCTATGGCGCTTAGTGTGTCGGATATTCCATTCCAAGGGCCAATCGCCGGTGTAAATGTGGGTTATATTGATGGTAAATATATCATTAACCCAACAGTAGAAGAAAAAGAAGTTTCTCGTTTAGACCTTGAAGTAGCAGGTCATAAAGATGCAGTAAACATGGTAGAGGCAGGCGCTAGTGAGATTACTGAACAAGAAATGTTAGAGGCGATTTTCTTTGGTCATGAAGAGATTCAACGTTTAGTTGATTTCCAACAACAAATCGTCGACCACATTCAACCTGTTAAACAAGAATTTATTCCAGCAGAGCGTGATGAAGCGCTAGTTGAACGTGTAAAATCATTAACCGAAGAAAAGGGACTTAAAGAAACAGTTTTAACATTTGATAAACAACAACGAGATGAAAATCTTGATAATTTAAAAGAAGAAATCGTCAATGAATTTATCGATGAAGAAGATCCAGAGAATGAATTACTTATTAAAGAAGTTTATGCAATTTTAAATGAATTAGTGAAAGAAGAAGTTCGACGTTTAATTGCAGATGAAAAAATCAGACCAGACGGCCGTAAACCTGATGAAATCCGTCCATTAGATTCTGAAGTTGGTATTTTACCTAGAACGCATGGTTCAGGTCTATTTACACGCGGTCAGACTCAAGCACTTTCAGTTTTAACGTTAGGTGCTTTAGGCGATTATCAATTAATTGATGGTTTAGGACCTGAAGAAGAAAAAAGATTCATGCATCATTATAACTTCCCGAATTTTTCAGTAGGTGAAACTGGTCCAGTACGTGCGCCAGGTCGTCGTGAAATTGGACATGGTGCGTTAGGTGAAAGAGCATTAAAATATATTATTCCTGATACTGCTGATTTCCCATATACAATTCGTATTGTAAGTGAGGTACTTGAATCAAACGGTTCATCATCTCAAGCGTCAATTTGTGGATCAACATTAGCATTAATGGATGCGGGCGTACCGATTAAAGCACCAGTTGCTGGTATTGCTATGGGCCTTGTTACACGTGAAGATAGCTATACGATTTTAACTGATATCCAAGGTATGGAAGATGCATTAGGTGATATGGACTTTAAAGTCGCTGGTACTAAAGAAGGTATTACAGCAATCCAAATGGATATTAAAATTGACGGTTTAACACGTGAAATTATCGAAGAGGCTCTAGAACAAGCGAGACGTGGTCGTTTAGAAATAATGAATCATATGTTACAAACAATTGATCAACCACGTACTGAATTAAGTGCTTACGCGCCAAAAGTTGTAACTATGACAATTAAACCAGATAAGATTAGAGATGTTATCGGACCTGGTGGTAAAAAAATTAACGAAATTATTGATGAAACAGGCGTTAAATTAGATATTGAACAAGATGGTACTATCTTTATTGGGGCCGTTGATCAAGCTATGATAAATCGTGCTCGTGAAATCATTGAGGAAATTACACGTGAAGCGGAAGTAGGTCAAACTTATCAAGCCACTGTTAAACGTATTGAAAAATACGGTGCGTTTGTAGGCCTATTCCCAGGTAAAGATGCGTTGCTTCACATTTCACAAATTTCAAAAAATAGAATTGAAAAAGTGGAAGATGTTTTAAAAATCGGTGACACAATTGAAGTTAAGATTACTGAAATTGATAAACAAGGTCGAGTAAATGCATCACACAGAGCATTAGAAGAATAATATTTAAAGTCATATGACGACAATGTATCGTCATGTGATTTTTTTATGCCATTTTTTACGAAGTGATCCATTTTGAATTTGTTGTATTGAACATTTTAAAACGCTTTATTATTTTGTGTGCAACTGTTAATTATCCTGTATGTATAGTGATTAATAGTGTACATCAAGTCTTTTTTAACTTATAATGAATAGTGAGTTTATATATGGACGGGTAACAAATTTAGGAGGTAAGATTTTGAGTTTAATAAAGAAAAAGAATAAAGATATTCGCATTATACCATTAGGCGGTGTTGGCGAAATTGCTAAAAATATGTATATCGTTGAAGTAGACGATGAAATGTTTATGTTAGATGCTGGACTTATGTTTCCAGAAGACGAAATGCTAGGTATTGATATTGTTATACCAGATATTTCATACGTACTTGAAAATAAAGATAAATTGAAGGGTATATTCCTTACACACGGACATGAGCACGCGATTGGTGCAGTGAGTTATGTTTTAGAACAATTAGATGCACCAGTATATGGATCTAAATTGACAATAGCGTTAATTAAAGAAAATATGAAAGCCCGTAATATTGATAAAAAAGTTCGCTACTACACAGTTAATAATGATTCAATTATGAGATTCAAAAACGTGAATATTAGTTTCTTTAATACGACACACAGTATTCCTGATAGTTTAGGTGTTTGTATTCACACGTCATATGGTGCCATTGTGTATACAGGTGAATTTAAGTTTGACCAAAGTTTACATGGACATTATGCACCAGATATTAAACGTATGGCAGAGATTGGTGAAGAAGGCGTATTTGTCTTAATCAGTGATTCGACTGAGGCAGAGAAACCTGGATATAATACTCCGGAAAATGTGATTGAACATCATATGTATGATGCTTTTGCAAAAGTGCGAGGTCGCTTGATTGTTTCATGTTATGCTTCGAACTTTATACGTATTCAGCAAGTTTTAAATATTGCTAGCAAGCTAAATCGTAAAGTGTCATTTTTAGGAAGATCACTTGAAAGTTCATTTAATATTGCTCGTAAAATGGGGTATTTCGACATTCCTAAAGATTTGCTAATTCCTATAACAGAAGTTGATAATTATCCTAAAAATGAAGTGATAATTATAGCTACTGGTATGCAAGGAGAACCTGTAGAAGCCTTAAGTCAAATGGCGCAACATAAGCATAAAATTATGAATATCGAAGAAGGCGATTCTGTATTTTTAGCAATTACGGCTTCTGCTAATATGGAAGTTATCATTGCGAATACATTAAATGAGCTTGTACGTGCTGGCGCACATATTATTCCAAATAACAAGAAGATTCATGCTTCAAGTCATGGTTGCATGGAAGAATTAAAAATGATGATTAATATTATGAAACCTGAATACTTTATTCCTGTACAAGGTGAATTTAAAATGCAGATAGCACATGCGAAGCTAGCATCTGAAGCAGGTGTTGCACCAGAAAAGATTTTCCTTGTGGAAAAAGGAGATGTCATTAATTACAACGGTAAAGATATGATATTAAATGAAAAGGTAAATTCAGGAAATATTTTAATAGATGGTATTGGTATTGGGGATGTAGGAAATATCGTATTGAGAGACCGTCATCTTTTAGCAGAAGATGGTATCTTTATTGCTGTAGTAACGTTAGATCCTAAAAATAGACGTATAGCTGCAGGACCTGAAATTCAATCTCGTGGATTTGTATATGTACGTGAAAGTGAAGACTTATTACGTGAAGCAGAAGAGAAAGTACGTGAAATAGTAGAAGCTGGTTTACAAGAAAAACGCATAGAATGGTCTGAAATTAAGCAAAATATGCGTGATCAAATTAGTAAACTATTATTCGAAAGTACAAAACGTCGTCCTATGATTATTCCAGTAATTTCTGAAATTTAATCAAAAAGTCATTAACATAAAAGAGGTCAGAACAAGTCACCGAAATATAATGGTTGTCATGGACAATTTACTTATATTTTATGATGGTCAATTGAAAGGGGTAACGATTAATCTGTTATCTTAAGTAAATTGATACATAGATGATATTGTTCTAACCTCTTTCATCGTCTGTTTGGACTACATATTCTAAAAATCAAATAGGAAATTATATAATAACGTCGTTTTAACTAAGGTAACATAAGGAGGTGCGTCAATTGGCACAAGCAAAAAAGAAATCGACAGCTAAGAAAAAAACAACATCAAAAAAAAGAACAAATTCGAGGAAAAAGAAGAATGATAATCCGATACGTTATGTCATAGCTATTTTAGTAGTTGTATTAATGGTGTTGGGTGTTTTCCAATTAGGAATAATAGGTCGTCTAATTGACAGCTTCTTTAATTATTTATTTGGGTACAGTAGATATTTAACATATATTTTAGTACTCTTAGCAACTGGTTTTATTACATACTCTAAACGTATTCCTAAAACTAGACGAACGGCTGGTTCGATTGTATTGCAAATTGCATTGCTATTTGTATCACAGTTAGCTTTTCATTTTAATAGTGGTATCAAAGCTGAAAGAGAACCTGTACTTTCTTATGTGTATCAGTCATACCAACACAGTCATTTTCCAAATTTTGGTGGCGGTGTATTAGGCTTTTATTTATTAGAGTTAAGCGTACCTTTAATTTCATTATTTGGTGTATGTATTATTACTATTTTATTATTATGCTCAAGTGTTATTTTATTAACAAACCATCAACATCGTGATGTTGCAAAAGTTGCACTGGAAAATATAAAAGCTTGGTTTGGTTCATTTAATGAAAAAATGTCGGAAAGAAACCAAGAAAAACAATTGAAGCGTGAAGAAAAAGCGAGACTTAAAGAAGAACAAAAGGCACGTCAAAATGAACAGCCACAAATAAAAGATGTGAGTGATTTTACGGAAGTGCCTCAAGAAAGAGATATTCCAATTTATGGGCATACTGAAAATGAAAGTAAAAGCCAGAGTCAACCAAGTCGAAAAAAACGTGTGTTTGATGCAGAGAATAGTTCGAATAACATCGTAAATCATCATCAAGCAGATCAGCAAGAACAATTAACAGAACAAACTCATAACAGTGTTGAAAGTGAAAACACTATTGAAGAAGCTGGTGAAGTTACGAATGTGTCGTATGTTGTTCCACCGTTAACTTTACTTAATCAACCTGCAAAACAAAAAGCAACATCTAAAGCTGAAGTGCAACGTAAAGGACAAGTACTAGAGAATACATTAAAAGATTTTGGGGTAAGTGCAAAAGTGACACAAATTAAAATTGGTCCTGCAGTAACTCAATATGAAATTCAACCAGCTCAAGGGGTTAAAGTGAGTAAAATTGTAAACTTGCATAATGATATTGCATTAGCTTTAGCAGCAAAAGATGTTAGAATTGAAGCGCCAATACCTGGTCGCTCTGCAGTAGGTATTGAAGTGCCAAATGAGAAAATTTCATTAGTTTCACTAAAAGAAGTTTTAGATGAAAAATTCCCGTCTAATAATAAACTAGAAGTTGGATTAGGACGAGATATATCAGGTGATCCAATTACTGTTCCACTAAATGAAATGCCACACTTATTGGTGGCAGGATCGACGGGTAGTGGTAAATCTGTTTGTATAAATGGTATTATTACAAGTATTTTATTAAATGCTAAGCCGCATGAAGTTAAACTTATGTTAATCGATCCGAAAATGGTTGAACTAAATGTTTATAACGGAATTCCACATTTATTAATTCCGGTTGTTACAAATCCTCATAAAGCTGCTCAAGCTTTAGAAAAAATTGTAGCTGAGATGGAAAGACGTTATGATTTATTCCAACATTCATCAACTAGAAATATTAAAGGTTATAACGAATTAATCCGTAAGCAAAATCAAGAATTAGATGAGAAACAACCAGAATTACCTTATATCGTTGTTATTGTAGATGAGCTTGCAGATTTAATGATGGTAGCTGGTAAAGAAGTTGAAAATGCGATTCAACGTATTACACAAATGGCACGTGCAGCAGGTATACATTTGATTGTAGCAACACAAAGACCTTCTGTGGATGTAATTACGGGTATCATTAAAAATAATATTCCATCTAGAATTGCTTTTGCTGTGAGTTCTCAAACAGATTCAAGAACTATTATTGGTACTGGCGGCGCAGAAAAGTTACTTGGTAAAGGTGACATGTTATACGTTGGAAATGGTGATTCATCACAAACACGTATTCAAGGGGCGTTTTTAAGTGACCAAGAGGTGCAAGATGTTGTAAATTATGTAGTAGAACAACAACAGGCAAATTATGTAAAAGAAATGGAACCAGATGCACCAGTGGATAAATCGGAAATGAAAAGTGAAGATGCTTTATATGATGAAGCGTATTTGTTTGTTGTTGAACAACAAAAGGCAAGTACATCATTGTTACAACGCCAATTTAGAATTGGTTATAATAGAGCATCTAGGTTGATGGATGATTTAGAACGCAATCAGGTAATCGGTCCACAAAAAGGAAGCAAGCCTAGACAAGTTTTAATAGATCTTAATAATGACGAGGTGTAAAAAAATGTCAGAAATGAATGCGGTATATAACGTTAAACAATACATTTTAAATTTGATTAAGCAAAATAAATTGGAATATGGTGACCAACTTCCAAGTAATTTATCAATTGCCAGAGAATTAAATGTAAAAACCGACGATGTTTATGAAGCAATTCAGGCATTGATTACTGAACAAGTCATTAAAGATAATTTTGAAGAGGGCACAAGTGTTAAGTCACTGCCCCCTTTCTTTTATCCATTGAATGAACTTATAAGTATTGGGCAAATGATTAAAAATGCAGGATTTGAATGCGGAACTGAATACTTAAATTTTGATGAGCAACCAGCAACTATGTTAGATGCAAATTTGTTGAGCGTTGAAGAAGGATATCCAGTAACCATTATAGAACGATTACGAACTGCCGATGGAGAACCGGTCGTCTATTGTTTAGATAAAATTGCTAAAAAAGAATTAACATGTACAGAGTATCAAATGAGCAATGGATCGATACTAAGTGCGATAAAAGAACAAAGTAATCATAATATTTGTTATGCTGATACAGAAATTGAAGCGGTAAATTATGAACCTCGAATATCCGAAGTACTTAATGCTTCGCCACACGAAGGTTTGATTTTATTAAAAATTACGCACTACAATGAATTAGATGAACCTATTTTGTATTCATTAAATTATATGAAAAATAGCTTAGTTCAATTTAAAATCACTAGAAAAATATAGATGTAAGAAGATATAGAGGAGGCTATATATTTGAGTAGACAATCTCAACCAAATATACATATCAAAGTTTCACCAACAACTAAATTTAAAACAACTACTATAGTTTTTAAATTTATGGCACCTTTAGAATATGACACAATAACAGCTAGATCATTATTAAGCAAATTATTAGTTCGAGCAACTAAGAAATGGCCAACCGATAAGTCATTTAATAATCACTTAGCCGATTTATATGGTGCGTATGTGAATAGTACAATTTCAAAATTCAAAGATCAGCATGTCATTACATTTTCATTAGAAATTGTTAATGAACGTTATTTAAGAAACGGTGAATCATTATTTAATCAAGGATTAGATTTATTACAAGAAATCATTTGGAATCCATTAATTGAAAATAAAGCATTCAATGATAATTTTGTTAACCAAGAGAAAACATTATTAGCCAAAAAAATAGAAGCAATGGTAGATAACAAAGCACAATATTCGTTTTTAAAATTACTCGACCATATGTTTGAAAATGAAGCATACAAATACTTATCTACAGGACAACTAGAACAAATCCCACATATTACTGCTGAAACACTATATCATACATATCAATCAATGATTAATAATGATCAATGTTCTGTTTATGTTGTCGGCAATGTAGAACCTGAAAGTGTTGAGAACCAAATACGTGAAAAATTTGCACTTAAACCATTCGATAAACATCAATTCCAACATTCTACTCATCATTTACACGATGAAGAAGTTGATTATATTGTTGAATATGATGACGTGGATCAAGCTAAATTAAATATGGGATACCGTTTTCCAACACAATATGGACAAAGTGGATATGCTGCCTTTGTTGTATTTAACATGATGTTTGGAGGAGATCCTTCATCTGTTTTATTTAATGAAGTGCGAGAAAAGCAAAGTTTAGCGTACTCTATACACTCACAAATTGATGGCAAAAATGGCTATTTATTTGTTTTGAGTGGGGTTTCAAGTGATAAGTACGAAACTGCAAAAGACACTATTATAAGTGAATTTGAAAAAATAAAAGCAGGAGATTTCACTGAAGAAAAATTAGAGTTAGCTAAAAAAGTAATCATTTCTCATCGATATGAATCTGAAGATCGTCCGAAAAGTATTATAGAGATTATGCATAACCAAATATTATTAGAGCAACCACAAAGCAAAGAAACATTTATAAATGATATACAGAAGGTAAGTCGCGAAGATATTGTTTCTGTTGCTGAAAAAGCATTTTTAGATACAATCTATGTGTTGACAAAAGGAGGGGATAAATAATGAAAGAGCGTTATTATGAATTAATAGACGAAAGGGTATTCGAACAAGAATTAGAAAATGGTTTACGATTATTTATTATCCCCAAACCAGGTTTTCAAAAGACATTTGTCACGTACACTACGCAATTTGGTTCATTAGATAATCAATTCAAACCCCTTGGACAAGACCAATTTGTTACTGTACCTGATGGAGTTGCTCACTTTTTAGAACATAAATTATTTGAAAAAGAAGAAGAAGACTTATTTACTGCGTTTGCTGAAGATAATGCACAAGCAAATGCGTTTACAAGCTTTGATCGTACAAGCTACTTGTTCAGTGCAACTGATAATATTGAAAACAATATTAAACGTTTACTTACAATGGTTGAAACGCCTTATTTTACAAAAGAAACTGTTGATAAAGAAAAAGGTATTATTGCAGAAGAGATAAAAATGTATCAAGAACAACCTGGATATAAATTAATGTTCAATACATTGCGTGCAATGTATCAACAACATCCAATACGTGTTGATATTGCCGGTAGTGTAGAAAGCATATATGATATTACAAAAGATGATTTGTATCTATGTTATGAAACGTTTTATCATCCATCAAATATGGTTTTATTTGTTGTTGGCGATGTGGATCCTGAAGCAATATGTCGAATAGTAAAACAACACGAGGATGCTCGTAATAAAGTTAACCAACCCAAAATCGAACGAGGACTTGTTGATGAACCGGAGGATGTTAAAGAAGCATTTGTTACTGAATCTATGAAAATTCAATCACCAAGACTAATGCTTGGTTTTAAAAATAAACCATTACAAGAAGCGCCTCAAAAATATGTACAACGTGATTTAGAAATGTCTTTATTCTTTGAGTTAATTTTTGGGGAAGAAACAGATTTTTATCAGAATTTATTAAACGAAGGACTTATCGATGATACATTTGGTTATCAATTTGTACTAGAGCCGACGTATAGTTTTTCAATCGTGACAAGCGCTACTGAAGAACCAGATAAATTAAAAAAATTATTATTAGATGAGTTGCGTGATAAAAAAGGCAATTTCCAAGATGCAGAAGCATTTGAACTTTTGAAAAAGCAATTTATAGGTGAGTTCATATCAAGTTTAAACTCACCTGAATATATTGCTAATCAATATACTAAATTGTATTTTGAAGGTGTTAGTGTGTTTGACATGTTAGACATTGTTGAAAACATCACGTTAGATAGTATTAACGAAACGTCATCGTTATATTTAAATTTAGATCAGCAAGTCGATAGTCGTTTGGAGATTAAAAAGTAATGAAAGCATTAGTATTAGGTGGTTCTGGTTCAATTGGTTCTGAGATAGTCAAACAATTATTAACTGATGGATTTGAAGTTTATGTGCAATATTATCGTACTGATATAAATGAATTAACTAGCAAATTTAATGATGACAAAGTGCATTTTATACAAGCGGATTTATCTCAAACAATTGATATTGACAAAACATTTGGTGACATTAAATCATTAGACTGTTTAATATATGCAAGTGGTCAGTCTTTATATGGTGTTTTACAAGATATGAAAGACCATGATATTGATGCATGTTATCAGTTAAATGTGTTGCAATTAATTCGATTATGTAGATATTTCGTTGATGTTTTACGTCAAAGTGACAATGGAAGAATTATTGTAATTTCATCAATTTGGGGTGAGACAGGAGCTAGTATGGAAACTATTTATTCGACGATGAAAAGTGCACAATTAGGTTTCGTTAAGGCGCTTAGTCAAGAGCTTGCACTAACATCAGTGACAGTAAATGCTATCGCACCTGGATTTGTAGCTGGTAATATGGCAAGTGAGTGGCAAGAAGATGAACTTCAAGCAATGATAACTGAATTACCACAACAGCGATTGGTTTTACCGAGTGAGGTTGCTCATACATGCGCCTATTTATATCACCCAAATGCTAGAAGTGTTACTGGAACTATACAGAAAGTTAATGGTGCTTGGTATATTTAAAATATAGAACTATTTTTATGAGCAAATGTTTTTATGATTGATGTTATAATATGAATATTACAATGAATCATAATTTGTTAATTAAACAAGGGGTGAGGTTCACCATGACAGTTGCAGAGAAAAAAGAATGGTACCTAGAATACGAAATTGAAATTAATAGACCGGGTCTTTTAGGTGATGTATCTAGTTTATTAGGTATGTTAGGTATAAGTATTGTTACAATTAATGGTGTTGATCAAGGTAAACGAGGCCTTTTAATTAAAACAGACAATCTTGAAAAAGTTGAACGTTTTGAGCAAATAGCTCGTGGTATAAATGAAATTGAAATAACAAAGCTTAAAAAACCAGAATTAAGAGACCGTCTTGCAGTTAGACATGGTAGATATATTGAGCAAGATGCAAAAGATAAGAAAACCTTTCGATTTGAGCGTGAAGATTTAGGCTTGTTAGTAGACTTTTTAGCTGAATTGTTCAAAGAAGAAGGTCATAAGTTGATTGGCATTAGAGGTATGCCACGGGTTGGTAAAACTGAATCAATTGTTGCGGGAAGTGTTTGTGCACATAAGAGATGGTTATTTATTAGTTCTACTTTAATAAAACAAACTGTACGTAGCTCTCTAATCAAAGGGGAATATGATGCCAATCATGTATATATTATTGATGGTGCAGTTACTGCCAGAGAATCTAATCCAAAACATCAAGAGCTTGTTAACGAAGTTATGACGTTACCATCAATCAAAGTCGTTGAACATCCTGATTTATTTGTTGAAACAAGTACTTGTACAATGGAAGATTTTGACTATATTATCGAATTGAGAGAAAATGAAAATCAAGAAATACATTACGAAGAAATGAAGAAACAGACAGTCCAAAGTAAGAATAATTTAGATTTTGGAGATCCATTTGGTGGTGGTTTTGGTTTCTTCGAGTAAGTGTAAGGAGGCTATGAATTGAAAACGGTCGGTGAAGCGCTAAAAGGTAGACGTGAAAGGTTAGGAATGACTTTAACAGAATTAGAGCAACGTACTGGAATTAAACGTGAAATGCTAGTGTATATTGAAAATAATGAATTCGATCAACTACCGAATAAAAATTACAGTGAAGGATTTATTAGAAAATATGCAAGCGTAGTAAATATTGAACCTAACCAATTAATTCAAGCTCATCAAGATGAAATTCCATCGAACCAAGCCGAATGGGACGAAGTAATTACAGTTTTCAATAATAATAAAGACTTAGATTATAAGAGTAAATCAAAAGAGCCAATACAATTATTAGTAATCATGGGCATTACAGTTTTAATAACTTTATTGTTATGGATCATGTTAGTTTTAATATTTTAACAGAAATAAATTAGTGAGAAATGAGGATGTATAATGAATATTCCGAACCAGATTACGGTTTTTAGAGTAGTGTTAATACCAGTTTTTATATTGTTTGCGTTAGTTGATTTTGGATTTGGCAATGTGTCATTTCTAGGAGGATATGAAATAAGAATTGAGTTATTAATCAGTGGTTTTATTTTTATATTGGCTTCCCTTAGCGATTTTGTTGATGGTTATTTAGCTAGAAAATGGAATTTAGTTACAAATATGGGGAAATTTTTGGATCCATTAGCGGATAAATTATTAGTTGCAAGTGCTTTAATTGTACTTGTACAACTAGGACTAACAAATTCTGTAGTAGCAATCATTATTATTGCCAGAGAATTTGCCGTAACTGGTTTACGTTTATTACAAATTGAACAAGGATTCGTAAGTGCAGCTGGTCAATTAGGTAAAATTAAAACAGCAGTTACTATGGTAGCAATTACTTGGTTGTTATTAGGCGATCCATTGGCAACATTGATTGGTTTGTCAATAGGACAAATTTTATTATACATTGGTGTTATTTTTACTATCTTATCTGGTATTGAATACTTTTATAAAGGTAGAGATGTTTTTAAACAAAAATAAATATTTGTTTATACTAGATTTCAGTTTCATATGGAATCTAGTTTTTTTAATCCCAATTTTAGAAATTAGCCACGCATTTGTTTATAATGATATATTGTAAAACAATATTTGTTCATTTTTTTAGGAAAATGTGTTGTAGCATCTGATACATTGAATTTAAAATTGATGTGAATTTTTAATTGGAATACATGAAAAAATGAATTAAACGATACAAGGGGGATATAAATGTCAATTGCCATTATTGCTGTAGGCTCAGAACTATTGCTAGGTCAAATCGCTAATACCAACGGACAATTTCTATCTAAAGTATTTAATGAAATTGGACAAAATGTATTAGAACATAAAGTTATTGGAGATAATAAAAAACGTTTAGAATCAAGTGTACGTCATGCGTTAGAAAAATATGATACTGTTATTTTAACAGGTGGCTTAGGTCCTACGAAAGATGACTTAACGAAGCATACAGTGGCCCAGATTGTTGGTAAAGATTTAGTTATTGATGAGCCTTCTTTAAAATATATTGAAAGCTATTTTGAGGAACAAGGACAAGTAATGACACCTAATAATAAACAACAGGCTTTAGTAATTGAAGGTTCAACTGTATTAGCAAATCATCATGGCATGGCTCCAGGAATGATAGTGAATTTTGAAAACAAACAAATTATTTTATTACCAGGTCCACCGAAAGAAATGCAACCAATGGTAAAAAATGAATTGTTGTCACATTTTATAAACCATAATCGAATTATACATTCTGAACTATTAAGATTTGCGGGAATAGGTGAATCTAAAGTAGAAACAGTATTAATAGATCTTATCGATAAACAGACTAATCCTACGATTGCGCCTTTGGCAGGAAGTCATGAAGTATATATTAGATTGACTGCAAATGCCGACTCAAAAGAACAAGCACAATCATTGATTCAACCTGTTAAGCAAGAAATTCTTTATCGTATTGGAGAATATTATTATGGTTCAGATGACACATTAATTGAGCAAGCTGTAATAAAGAAAATTCATGAACCTTTTGTAATATATGATGGTATTACTAATGGTGCTTTATATCATCGATTGAAAGAAGTGGATTTAAACGATGTTCTAAAGGGTATGATTAATCACAATGAAAACTTTGTTGATATTAATAAACCTATTGAGCAGCAATTAAAAGATGCAGTGCAATTTGTTAATAAATTATTTAATGTGTCATCAGCAATTATTCTATTAGAGTATGATGGTGTAGTCCATATAGGCTATGATAATAACTTAGAATTTAAAACTGAACAATTTAAAATGTCTAAATCTAGAAATTTATTAAAGAACAGAAGTCAAAATTATGCGCTCATAAGATTATTAAATTGGCTTAGAACTACAAATTAATTGTATTATCGATAAAAATACAAGCACGTTTGTTCGTTTTTGTGTTTTGATTTCAAGATTTTATACGAACAAATATTCGCAAAACACTTGTATTTTATTTTGAATCCTTGTATAGTATTGGTAAGGTAATTAAAAGATAGCAATTTCAATTAGGAGGTCTCGCTTTGGATAACGATCGTCAAAAAGCTTTAGATACAGTAATTAAAAATATGGAGAAATCTTTCGGTAAAGGTGCCGTAATGAAGTTGGGTGACAATATAGGTCGCCGAGTTTCAACTACATCAACTGGTTCAGTTACATTAGATAATGCGCTAGGTGTAGGTGGCTATCCTAAAGGACGAATTATTGAAATTTATGGTCCTGAAAGTTCTGGTAAGACAACAGTAGCGCTTCACGCTATTGCTGAAGTACAAAGTAATGGCGGGGTGGCAGCATTTATCGATGCTGAACATGCTTTAGATCCAGAATATGCTCAAGCATTAGGCGTAGATATCGATAATTTATATTTATCGCAACCGGATCATGGTGAACAAGGTCTTGAAATCGCTGAAGCATTTGTTAGAAGTGGTGCAGTTGATATTGTAGTTGTAGACTCAGTTGCTGCTTTAACACCTAAAGCTGAAATTGAAGGAGAAATGGGAGACACTCACGTTGGTTTACAAGCTCGTTTAATGTCACAAGCGTTACGTAAACTTTCAGGTGCTATTTCTAAATCAAATACAACTGCTATTTTCATCAACCAAATTCGTGAAAAAGTTGGTGTTATGTTCGGTAATCCAGAGACTACACCAGGTGGACGTGCATTAAAATTCTATAGTTCAGTAAGACTAGAAGTACGTCGTGCAGAACAGCTTAAACAAGGACAAGAAATTGTAGGTAATAGAACTAAAATTAAAGTCGTTAAAAATAAAGTGGCACCACCATTTAGAGTAGCTGAAGTTGATATTATGTATGGACAAGGTATTTCTAAAGAGGGTGAACTTATTGATTTAGGTGTTGAAAACGACATCGTTGATAAATCAGGAGCATGGTATTCATACAATGGCGAACGAATGGGTCAAGGTAAGGAAAATGTTAAAATGTACTTGAAAGAAAATCCACAAATTAAAGAAGAAATTGATCGTAAATTGAGAGAAAAATTAGGTATATCTGACGGTGATGTTGAAGAAACGGAAGATGCACCAAAGTCATTATTTGACGAAGAATAGTACACAAATTTATATCTATAGTTAAACTTAGCAAGTATCCTTATAGGATTGATTGAAAGTGATATTCATCTCATAAAGCTAGAATAATATCTAACTTTATGGGATGCACTACAAATCGAGACTATAAGGTTTTTTATTTTATTTACTATTACATTATCAATAGTTTTATAATCGAGCTTCAAAACTTTAGAAAATAGTAGAAATAGCATTCAATAAAGTGCAAAAGTGCAAATTGATAACTTGACACTTATCTCCTATAAACCGTACAATTAATTTGTATGATTTATATATAATTTCATAAAGTCATATTGAATTTCATATAAAGAGCAAACCCTAGAAAAGGAGGTGTTTGTGTGAATTTATTAAGCCTCCTACTCATTTTGCTGGGGATCATTCTAGGAGTTGTTGGAGGGTATGTTGTTGCCCGAAATTTGTTGCTTCAAAAGCAATCACAAGCTAGACAAACTGCCGAAGATATTGTAAATCAAGCACATAAAGAAGCTGACAATATCAAAAAAGAGAAATTACTTGAGGCAAAAGAAGAAAACCAAATCCTAAGAGAACAAACTGAAGCAGAACTACGAGAAAGACGTAGCGAACTTCAAAGACAAGAAACCCGACTTCTTCAAAAAGAAGAAAACTTAGAGCGTAAATCTGATCTATTAGATAAAAAAGATGAGATTTTAGAGCAAAAAGAATCAAAAATTGAAGAAAAACAACAACAAGTAGATGCAAAAGAGAGTAGTGTTCAAACGTTAATAATGAAGCATGAACAAGAATTAGAACGCATCTCCGGTCTCACTCAAGAAGAAGCTATTAATGAGCAACTTCAAAGAGTAGAGGAAGAACTGTCACAAGATATTGCAGTACTTGTTAAAGAAAAAGAAAAAGAAGCTAAAGAAAAAGTTGATAAAACAGCAAAAGAATTATTAGCTACAGCGGTACAAAGATTAGCAGCAGATCACACAAGTGAATCAACGGTATCAGTAGTTAACTTACCTAATGATGAGATGAAAGGTCGAATCATTGGACGAGAAGGACGAAACATCCGTACACTTGAAACTTTAACTGGCATTGATTTAATTATTGATGACACACCAGAAGCAGTTATATTATCTGGTTTTGATCCAATAAGAAGAGAAATTGCTAGAACAGCACTTGTTAACTTAGTATCTGATGGACGTATTCATCCAGGTAGAATTGAAGATATGGTCGAAAAAGCTAGAAAAGAAGTAGACGATATTATTAGAGAAGCAGGTGAACAAGCTACATTTGAAGTGAACGCACATAATATGCATCCTGACTTAGTAAAAATTGTAGGGCGTTTAAACTATCGTACAAGTTACGGTCAAAATGTACTTAAACATTCAATTGAAGTTGCGCATCTTGCTAGCATGTTAGCTGCTGAGCTAGGCGAAGATGAGACATTAGCGAAACGAGCTGGACTTTTACATGATGTTGGTAAAGCAATTGATCATGAAGTAGAAGGTAGTCATGTTGAAATCGGTGTAGAATTAGCGAAAAAATATGGTGAAAATGAAACGGTTATTAATGCCATTCACTCTCATCATGGTGATGTTGAACCTACATCAATTATCTCTATCCTTGTTGCTGCTGCAGATGCATTATCTGCGGCTCGTCCAGGTGCAAGAAAAGAAACATTAGAGAATTATATTCGTCGATTAGAACGTTTAGAAACGTTATCAGAAAGTTATGATGGTGTAGAAAAAGCATTTGCGATTCAGGCAGGTAGAGAAATCCGAGTGATTGTATCTCCTGAAGAAATTGATGATTTAAAATCTTATCGATTGGCTAGAGATATTAAAAATCAGATTGAAGATGAATTACAATATCCTGGTCATATCAAGGTGACAGTTGTTCGAGAGACTAGAGCAGTAGAATATGCGAAATAATTTTTGTCTCCCTCACAAATTAGTGAGGGAGCTTTTTTAAGTTGTAGTCTCAATCTAGTTAGACAGCACTTTATTGGCGATAACTATATTAAACAGTCGTTATTTGAAATTAAGACGGACCTTATATTAAATAAGAAGTTATTGCTTTAAATAAAAATGTTTTAGTCTTCATAATTACTATATTTATATTATGTAAACCTATAAAGGTGATTGCTTTTTCTAACTAACAAAAAAGAAGAGAAGATGTAACACATCTTCTCTTCTGCAATATTAATTAGGATTTATTTCTAAGTTGAGTTATTTTAATTGTAAATCTGTTTTCTTTAATTCTTTTATAACTTCTGCAGTATCATAACAATTTGTTGCAATTGTTGAATATCTCTCTGCTAAACGATATGCATTAATGTAAAGCTTTAAACTTTCTTTAGCTATATCCTCTGCATCTTCAAATTTTGATGGGTTAGACATAACTACTAATTCTGCAAATTTTTCTGGATCAATATTAATAGACATGTATTTATTTACAACTCCTATTTATTTTGATGTCTTAATACTAACATATTGAAGTTTTCAGACAAAGTAATGTCTCTTTATAATTGAAGAAAAATAATTCAAAGAATTTAATATTTACTTTAAATATTAGAACGTATGAATTAAACTAGTATTTATGAGAGGATGAACAAAACATGAGAATAATGTTTATAGGGGATATCGTAGGTAAAATTGGACGAGACGCAATTGAAACGTACATACCTCAACTGAAGCAAAAGTATAAACCAACAGTTACAATTGTAAATGCTGAAAATGCAGCGCATGGTAAAGGTTTGACTGAAAAAATATATAAACAATTACTAAGAAATGGTGTAGATTTCATGACTATGGGTAATCACACATATGGTCAACGTGAAATTTATGATTTTATAGATGAAGCAAAACGACTAGTAAGACCAGCGAATTTTCCGGATGAAGCGCCGGGAATTGGTATGAGATTTATACAAATTAATGATATTAAACTTGCAGTTATTAATCTGCAAGGAAGAGCGTTTATGCCAGATATTGATGATCCTTTTAAAAAGGCAGATCAATTAGTCAAGGAAGCACAAGAACAAACTCCGTTTATATTTGTTGATTTTCATGCAGAAACAACTTCTGAAAAGTATGCAATGGGATGGCATTTAGATGGTAGAGCTAGCGCTGTTGTTGGAACGCATACACACATTCAAACAGCAGATGAACGTATTTTACCAAAGGGTACAGGGTATATAACGGATGTTGGTATGACAGGCTTTTATGACGGCATTTTAGGAATAAATAAAACAGAGGTAATTGAGCGTTTTATCACTAGTTTGCCACAAAGACATGTTGTTCCAAATGAAGGTAGAAGTGTATTATCTGGTGTTGTTATTGATTTGGACAAAGAAGGTAAAACAAAGCACATCGAACGTATATTGATAAATGATGACCATCCATTTTCAACATTTTAAAATTACGTAAGTAAACATTCGAATTGAGCACTATCGTCCATTAGTATGAATTTAATATAGTACCACTGTTTACATAGTAAATCGGTGGTTCTTTTTGTTATCATTTAATATGAAATATATCCATAGGAGGCATATAACTATGAAACCACAATTATCGTGGAAAGTTGGCGGTCAACAAGGCGAAGGTATTGAATCAACTGGGGAAATCTTCGCTACGGCTATGAATAGAAAAGGATATTATTTATATGGATATAGACATTTTTCAAGTCGTATCAAAGGTGGACATACGAATAATAAAATTAGAGTTTCTACGACGCCTGTTCATGCAATTAGTGATGATTTAGATATTTTGATTGCATTTGACCAAGAAACAATTGATGTTAACCATCATGAAATGAGAGAAGACAGTATTATTTTAGCTGATGCCAAGGCTAAACCTGTGAAACCAGAGGGATGTCATGCACAGCTTATTGAATTACCTTTTACAGCAACCGCTAAAGAATTAGGTACAGCATTAATGAAAAACATGGTTGCAATAGGTGCTACTAGCGCATTGATGAATTTGAATACAAATACATTTGAAGAGCTTATTACTAATATGTTTTCTAAAAAAGGTGACAAGGTAGTTGAAGTCAATATACAAGCATTAAACGAAGGTTATCAATTAATGCAATCTCGATTACCTGAAATCTGCGGGGACTTTGAATTAGAGTCAACAGATGCACTACCACATTTATATATGATTGGTAACGATGCCATTGGATTAGGTGCAATTGCTGCAGGTTCACAATTTATGGCGGCATATCCTATTACACCTGCGTCTGAAGTTATGGAATATATGATTGCCAATATATCTAAAGTAAACGGAGCGGTTATTCAAACAGAAGATGAAATTGCTGCTGTAACTATGGCTATTGGTGCAAATTATGGTGGAGTCAGAGCGTTTACGGCTAGTGCTGGTCCAGGTTTATCTTTAATGATGGAAGCAATTGGATTATCTGGTATGACTGAAACGCCATTAGTCATTATTAATACCCAACGAGGTGGACCTTCTACTGGATTACCTACGAAACAAGAACAGTCAGATTTAATGCAAATGATTTATGGTACACATGGTGATATTCCAAAAATAGTTGTAGCACCAACTGATGCAGAAGATGCATTTTATTTAACTATGGAAGCCTTTAATTTAGCAGAGCAATATCAATGCCCTGTTATAGTTCTAAGTGATTTGCAATTATCTTTAGGTAAACAAACTGTTGAAAAATTAGATTATAATCGTATTGAAATTAAACGTGGTGAAATCATTCAATCTGATATTGAACGTGAAGAAGATGATAAAGGTTATTTCAAGCGTTACGCGTTAACATCCAATGGTGTTTCTCCTAGACCTATCCCCGGTGTTAAAGGAGGTATTCATCATATAACTGGTGTGGAACACAATGAAGAAGGTAAACCTAGTGAATCTGCGTCAAATAGACAACAACAAATGGAAAAACGAATGCGTAAAATTGAGCAGTTACTAATTGAATCGCCAGTAGAAGCTAACTTACAACATGAGGATGCAGATATTCTTTATATCGGTTTTATTTCTACAAAAGGTGCAATTCAAGAAGGTAGTAACCGTTTGAATCAACAAGGCATAAAAGTTAACACTATACAAATTAGACAATTGCATCCATTCCCGACAAGTGTTATTCAAGATGCAGTTAATAAAGCGAAGAAAGTCGTTGTAGTGGAGCACAATTATCAAGGACAATTGTCTAGTATTATAAAAATGAATGTCAATATTCATGATAAGATTGAAAATTATACAAAGTATGATGGGACACCTTTCCTACCACATGAAATCGAAGAAAAAGGTAAAATAATTGCTACTGAAATAAAGGAGATGGTATAGATGGCGACATTTAAAGATTTTAGAAATAATGTTAAGCCTAACTGGTGCCCTGGATGTGGCGATTTCTCAGTACAAGCTGCAATTCAAAAAGCAGCCGCAAATATAGGGTTAGAACCTGAAGAAGTAGCTATCATCACCGGTATAGGATGTTCTGGCCGTCTTTCAGGATATATTAATTCTTATGGCGTTCATTCTATTCACGGACGAGCATTACCTTTAGCTCAAGGTGTAAAAATGGCGAATAAAGATTTAACTGTTATTGCATCTGGAGGAGATGGTGATGGTTATGCTATTGGTATGGGGCATACAATCCATGCTTTAAGAAGAAATATGAACATGACGTATATAGTCATGGATAATCAAATTTATGGTTTGACAAAGGGACAAACATCGCCGTCATCAGCAGTAGGATTTGTTACTAAAACAACGCCAAAAGGTAATATAGAAAAAAATGTTGCGCCTTTAGAATTAGCATTATCATCTGGTGCCACATTTGTAGCCCAAGGTTTTTCAAGTGATATTAAAGGATTAACAAAACTAATTGAAGATGCAATTAATCATGATGGGTTTTCATTTGTTAATGTCTTTTCACCATGTGTGACTTATAATAAAATTAACACATACGATTGGTTTAAAGAACATTTAACAAGTGTTGATGACATTGAAAACTATGATTCTACAGATAAACAATTAGCGACTAAAACTGTTATTGAACATGAATCTTTAGTAACTGGTATTGTTTATCAAGATAAAGAAACACCATCATATGAATCTCAAATTAAAGAATTAGATAATACACCACTTGCTAAAAGAGATATCAAAATTACTGAAGACACGTTCAATGCATTAACTGAACAATTTATTTAATAATTAAAACTGAGTCGTATAAATGTATTTATAACAGATCCATTTATGCTACTCAGTTTTTTACTATTACAAAAATAAAGGAGTTTTTTAAAATGAAAGACACATTAATGAGTATACAAATAATTCCTAAAACACCAAACAATGACAATGTTATACCTTACGTAGACGAGGCGATTAAATTAATTGACGAATCTGGTTTGCATTTTAGAGTAGGTCCGTTAGAAACGACAGTACAAGGAAATATGAATGAATGTTTAATTTTAATACAATCATTAAATGAACGAATGGTGGAACTTGAATGTCCAAGTATTATTAGCCAAGTTAAGTTTTATCATGTGCCAGATGGCATCACTATTGAAACTTTAACTGAAAAATATGATGAATAACATTAAAAGTGAAGTAAACTGGATTTGAATTGGCTTGTTAGAGATGACGTATAACTTTAACTGCTTTTGCACTTTATAGTTAAATTTAATATAATTATTAAATGATACGGGCAAATAGAAAGGATTTTGTAAAGTGAACGAAGAACAAAGAAAAGCAAGTTCTGTAGATGTTTTAGCTGAGAGAGATAAGAAAGCAGAAAAAGATTATAGTAAATATTTTGAACATGTTTATCAGCCGCCTAATTTAAAAGAAGCGAAAAAAAGAGGTAAACAAGAAGTTCGTTATAATAGAGATTTCCAAATTGATGAAAAATATCGCGGTATGGGGAACGAGCGTACATTTTTAATTAAAACATATGGATGTCAAATGAATGCACATGACACTGAGGTCATTGCTGGTATACTTGAAGCATTAGGCTATCAAGCAACGACTGATATTAACACTGCAGATGTTATTTTAATTAATACATGTGCGATTAGAGAAAATGCCGAGAACAAAGTGTTTAGTGAAATTGGTAATTTGAAGCATTTGAAGAAAGAACGACCTGATATTTTAATCGGAGTTTGTGGTTGTATGTCACAAGAAGAGTCAGTAGTGAATAAAATTTTAAAATCGTATCAAAATGTAGATATGATTTTTGGTACACATAATATTCATCATTTACCAGAAATTTTAGAAGAAGCATACTTATCTAAAGCAATGGTTGTTGAAGTATGGTCTAAAGAAGGAGACGTTATTGAAAATCTTCCAAAAGTCCGTGAAGGCAACATTAAAGCATGGGTCAATATTATGTATGGTTGTGATAAGTTTTGTACATATTGCATTGTTCCATTTACAAGAGGTAAAGAACGAAGCCGTAGACCTGAAGATATTATAGATGAAGTACGTGAACTTGCTCGTGAAGGTTACAAAGAAATAACGCTTTTAGGTCAAAATGTAAATTCTTATGGTAAAGATTTACAGGATATAGAATATGACTTAGGAGATCTTTTACAAGCAATTTCTAAAATAGCGATTCCAAGAGTTCGTTTCACAACAAGTCATCCTTGGGACTTCACAGATCACATGATTGATGTTATTTCAGAGGGTGGTAATATCGTTCCTCATATCCACTTGCCAGTTCAATCTGGAAATAATGCAGTATTAAAAATAATGGGTAGAAAATATACACGAGAAAGTTATTTGGATTTAGTAAAACGAATCAAAGATAGAATTCCAAATGTAGCATTAACTACAGATATTATTGTAGGGTATCCAAATGAATCAGAGGAACAATTTGAAGAAACTTTAACTTTGTATGATGAAGTTGGTTTTGAACATGCATATACGTATTTGTATTCACAACGTGATGGTACGCCTGCAGCTAAAATGAAAGATAATGTACCTTTAGATGTTAAAAAGGAACGATTGCAACGTTTGAATAAAAAAGTTGGTCATTATTCACAAATAGCTATGAGTAAGTACGAAGGACAAACTGTAACAGTACTTTGTGAAGGTAGTAGTAAAAAAGATGATCAGGTTCTTGCTGGCTACACCGATAAAAATAAGTTAGTTAATTTCAAAGCGCCTAAAGAAATGATTGGTAAACTAGTGGAAGTACGAATAGATGAAGCTAAACAGTATTCATTAAATGGCAGTTTTGTAAAGGAAGTAGAGCCGGAAATGGTGATTCAATAAATGTATAATAAAGATGACGTGTTGAAACAAGCGGATAATATTGCAAATAAAATTAAAAATTTGGATACTATCAAAACATATCAACAAATTGAAGCACAGATTCATCAGAACCAAACGATAAAGACTAAAATGGATTTGTTAAAAAAGCATCAAAAACAAGCAGTAAACTTTCAAAATTACGGGAAACAAAATGCGCTAGAACAGTCGGAACATACCATTCAAAGTATAGAAGCAGAAATAAATACATTGCCTATAGTTGAACAGTTTCAAACTTCACAATATGAAGCGAATCAATTATTGAAAATGTTTGTATCAACAATGGAAACACGTTTAAATGACCATAATAAAGCCAAACATAGTGATTAATTACAAACAAAAAGGAGAACAATCATATGAAATCAAGAAAACTGGCTATAACTGCACTTTTAATTGCAATAAATGTTGTATTAAGCAGTATTATCATCATTCCTCTAGGACCAGTTAAGGCAGCACCAGTACAGCATTTTGTAAATGTATTAAGTGCGGTCATAGTAGGTCCTTGGTATGGATTAGCTCAAGCGCTTATATCATCAATTTTAAGAGTTCTTTTTGGAACTGGTACAGCTTTTGCATTTCCGGGTAGTATGATTGGAGTTTTATTGGCTAGTATGTTTTACATATATCGTAAACATATATTCATGGCCGCGGTCGGTGAAGTACTTGGAACTGGTGTTATCGGAAGTTTAATTTGTATACCATTAGCATATTTCCTTGGGCTTCAAGACTTCTTCATTAAACCGTTAATGATTACGTTCATAGTCTCAAGTGCTATCGGATCTATTATAAGTTATTTCTTATTACTTACTCTAAAAAAACGTGGTATTCTTCAAAGGTTTATAAAATAATTTTATGATATATGATTTCAAACAGAGTCATTTTTTATTTTAATATTGAACGCCCATACTTAATTAAATGTCTTGAATGTTAGAATTTTAATATAATTCTAAACATGCTATTAACACATTTTATTAGGTTTGAGGCGTTTTCTTATACATTTAAGATACTTCGTTATTATATGGTATGAATAGGTTTGTAAAAGTAAGTATGTTAAAATGTATAAGTTAAATAATTAATAATTAGAAAGCTTACAAACGAATATATTGTAAAGACAAATTTTAAAAAGAGACAAGGGTTGTGAAGAAATAATATGTCTAATGTTACACCAATGATGCAGCAATATTTAAAAATAAAATCAGAATACCAAGATTGCTTATTATTTTTTAGACTAGGTGATTTCTATGAAATGTTTTATGAAGATGCCAAGGAGGCATCACGTGTACTTGAAATTACTTTAACTAAAAGGGATGCTAAAAAAGAAAATCCAATTCCGATGTGTGGTGTTCCGTATCATTCTGCAGATAGTTATATAGATACACTTGTTAATAATGGATATAAAGTAGCTATTTGTGAACAGATGGAAGATCCGAAACAAACGAAAGGTATGGTTAGACGTGAGGTAGTAAGAATTGTGACTCCAGGAACTGTGATGGAGCAAGGTGGTGTAGATGATAAACAAAATAACTATATTTTAAGTTTTGTTATGAATCAACCTGAAATTGCGCTTAGTTACTGTGATGTTTCTACTGGCGAATTAAAGGTTACACATTTTAATGATGAAGCGACTTTATTAAATGAAATTACGACGATAAACCCTAACGAAGTTGTTATCAATGACAATATTTCCGATCATTTAAAAAGACAAATTAATATGGTGACAGAAACAATAACAGTCAGGGAAACGTTATCATCAGAAATCTATAGTGTGAATCAAACTGAACATAAATTAATGTATCAAGCGACACAATTATTGCTAGATTATATTCATCATACACAAAAACGTGATTTATCGCATATCGAGGATGTTGTTCAATATGCAGCTATAGATTATATGAAAATGGATTTTTATGCTAAGAGAAACCTTGAGTTAACGGAAAGCATTCGATTAAAATCCAAAAAAGGAACGCTACTTTGGCTAATGGACGAAACGAAAACACCAATGGGAGCACGCCGATTAAAACAATGGATAGATAGACCACTAATAAGTAAAGAACAAATTGAAGCACGATTAGATATCGTTGATGAATTTAGTGCTCATTTCATAGAAAGAGACACCTTAAGAACATATCTTAATCAAGTGTATGATATTGAACGTCTTGTTGGGCGTGTTAGTTACGGAAATGTTAATGCGAGAGATTTAATTCAACTTAAACATTCCATTTCTGAAATACCGAATATTAAAGCATTACTAAATTCTATGAATCAGGATACTCTTGTACAAGTTAATCAACTCGAACCACTTGATGATTTACTTGATATACTAGAACAGAGTTTAGTAGAAGAACCACCAATTTCAGTTAAAGATGGTGGACTATTCAAAGTTGGTTTTAATATGCAATTAGATGAATATCTTGAAGCTTCAAAAAACGGAAAAACATGGTTAGCAGAATTACAAGCCAAAGAAAGACAACGTACAGGAATAAAATCGTTGAAAATAAGCTTTAATAAAGTGTTTGGTTATTTTATAGAAATAACACGTGCCAACTTGCAAAATTTTGAACCAAGTGAATTTGGTTATATGAGGAAGCAAACGTTATCGAATGCGGAACGATTTATAACTGATGAACTTAAAGAAAAAGAAGATATCATTTTAGGTGCGGAAGACAAAGCCATAGAATTAGAATATCAATTATTTGTTCAGCTACGTGAAGAAGTTAAAAAATATACTGAACGTTTACAACAACAAGCTAAAATTATTTCAGAGTTAGATTGTTTACAGAGCTTTGCAGAAATTGCTCAAAAATTTAATTATACTAGGCCTTCATTTAGTGAAAATAAAACATTAGAATTAGTGGAATCTAGGCACCCAGTAGTGGAAAGAGTAATGGATTATAATGATTATGTTCCGAATGATTGTCGATTAGATAATGAGACGTTTATCTATTTAATTACAGGTCCAAATATGTCTGGTAAATCAACATATATGAGGCAAGTTGCAATTATTAGTATTATGGCGCAAATGGGTGCTTATGTTCCTTGCAAAGAGGCTGTGTTACCTATATTTGATCAAATATTCACTAGAATAGGTGCGGCAGATGATTTGGTTTCAGGTAAGAGTACGTTTATGGTAGAAATGCTAGAAGCACAAAAGGCATTAACTTATGCAACAGAGGATAGTTTGATTATTTTCGATGAAATTGGACGTGGTACTTCAACGTATGACGGTTTAGCTTTAGCGCAGGCAATGATAGAGTATGTAGCTGAAACATCACATGCTAAAACGTTATTTTCAACACATTATCATGAATTGACAACATTAGATCAAGCATTACCAAGTCTAAAAAATGTTCACGTCGCTGCTAATGAATATAAAGGTGAACTTATATTCTTGCATAAAGTTAAAGATGGTGCAGTTGACGATAGTTATGGTATTCAAGTTGCGAAATTAGCTGATTTACCTGAAAAAGTTATTAGCAGAGCACAAGTGATCCTAAGCGAGTTTGAAGCGTCTGCTGGTAAAAAATCATCGATATCAAATTTAAAAATGGTCGAAAATGAACCTGAAATTAATCAAGAAAATTCAAACTTATGTGTTGAAGAAACAACTGATACTTTATCTCAAAAAGACTTTGAACAAGCATCATTTGATTTGTTTGAAAATGATCAAGAAAGCGAGATTGAACTACAAATTAAAAATTTGAATTTATCTAATATGACACCAATTGAGGCATTGGTGAAGTTAAGTGAATTACAAAATCAATTAAAATAGAGGTGTTGCAAAATGGGGAAAATTAAAGAACTCCAAACCTCATTAGCAAATAAAATCGCAGCAGGTGAAGTAGTTGAAAGACCGAGTTCTGTTGTGAAAGAACTGTTGGAAAATGCTATAGATGCAGGCGCTACAGAAATAAGCATTGAAGTAGAGGAATCTGGCGTCCAATCTATTCGCGTAGTCGATAATGGAAGCGGAATTGAAGCGGAAGACTTAGGATTAGTATTTCATAGACATGCGACTAGTAAATTAGATCAAGATGAAGATTTATTTCATATTAGGACATTAGGATTCCGTGGTGAAGCACTAGCTAGTATTTCATCAGTTGCTAAAGTAACATTGAAGACTTGCACGGATAATGCTAATGGAAATGAAATATATGTAGAAAATGGTGAAATATTAAATCATAAGCCTGCAAAAGCGAAAAAAGGAACAGATATACTTGTAGAATCATTATTTTATAATACACCAGCACGTTTAAAATATATTAAAAGTTTATATACTGAACTAGGTAAAATAACTGATATAGTCAACAGAATGGCAATGAGCCATCCGGACATTCGAATAGCACTCATTTCAGATGGCAAAACAATGTTAAGTACAAATGGTTCAGGACGAACTAATGAAGTGATGGCAGAGATCTATGGGATGAAAGTTGCACGAGATTTAGTACATATATCTGGAGATACAAGTGATTATCACATTGAAGGTTTTGTTGCAAAGCCTGAACATTCTAGAAGTAATAAGCACTATATTTCTATTTTTATTAATGGACGATACATTAAAAACTTTATGCTAAATAAAGCGATTTTAGAAGGCTATCATACACTCTTAACAATAGGTAGGTTCCCGATTTGTTATATTAATATTGAAATGGATCCAATCTTAGTAGACGTTAATGTTCATCCAACAAAACTAGAAGTGCGTTTATCAAAAGAAGAGCAACTATATCAATTGATAGTGAGCAAAATACAAGAAGCATTTAAAGACCGTATATTAATTCCTAAAAATAACTTGGATTATGTGCCGAAAAAAAATAAAGTGTTACATTCATTCGAACAACAAAAAATCGAATTTGAACAAAGACAAAACACAGAGGATAACCAAGAGAAGACGTTTTCATCTGAAGAAAGTAACCGTAAGCCATTTATGGCAGAAAATCAAAACGATGAGATAGTTATAAGAGAAGATTCATATAATCCATTCGTAACGAAAACGTCTGAAAGTTTAATAGCTGATGATGAATCTTCCGGTTATAATGATACACGTGAAAAAGATGAAGACTACTTCAAAAAACAACAAGAAATTTTACAAGAAATGGATCAAACATTTGATTCAAATGACGATACTTCTGTGCAAAATTATGAGAATAAAGCGTCTGATGATTATTATGATGTGAACGATATTAAAGGAACAAAAAGTAAAGACCCTAAACGAAGAATTCCATATATGGAAATTGTTGGCCAAGTACATGGAACGTATATTATTGCTCAAAATGAATTTGGCATGTACATGATTGACCAGCATGCAGCTCAAGAAAGAATAAAATATGAATATTTTCGAGATAAAATAGGTGAAGTTACCAATGAAGTACAAGATTTATTAATCCCGTTAACATTTCATTTTTCAAAAGATGAACAATTAGTCATTGATCAATATAAAAATGAGCTTCAACAAGTAGGTATCATGTTAGAACATTTTGGTGGTCATGATTATATTGTAAGTAGCTATCCAGTTTGGTTCCCTAAAGATGAAGTAGAAGAAATTATTAAAGATATGATTGAGCTAATTTTGGAAGAGAAAAAAGTAGATATCAAAAAATTACGTGAAGACGTAGCAATCATGATGTCATGTAAAAAATCTATTAAAGCGAATCATTATTTACAAAAACATGAAATGTCTGATTTAATTGATCAATTAAGAGAAGCGGAAGATCCATTTACATGTCCACATGGTCGTCCAATTATCATTAATTTTTCAAAATACGAATTAGAAAAATTATTTAAGCGTGTGATGTAGAGAGGATGAATCAATTGAATAACAACATATTGCCTGCCATAAGAAACATTAAAGATCTAGAGAAACTGATTAAAACAGATTATAAAATGTGTGTGCTTCTAGATATGCATATAGGACATATTAAAAGTATTATGGAATTGCTGAAGCAAAATCATATAGAGTGTTTTATTCATATAGATTTGATAAAAGGTTTAAGTCACGATGAATTTGCAAGTGAATTTATTATTCAGCAATACAAGCCAAAAGGTATTGTATCGACTAAATCTAAAGTAATAAAAAAAGCGAAATCATTAAATACTTTAACGATTTTTAGAGTTTTTATTATTGATAGTCAAGCATTGAAACGCAGTATAGATTTGATAAAAAAAGTTGAACCTGATTTTGTTGAAGTACTTCCAGGTGTTGCGAGTAAAGCGATTCATCATATTCAGAAAGAAACAAACACACAAGTCATTGCAGGTGGCCTAATTAATACAATAGATGAAGTTAATGTAGCTGTTAAAAATGGAGCGAAATATGTAACAACTAGTTATGATAAACTTTGGTAAATCATAAGTCTGCAAAAATTTCATTTTTTCACGAGATTTAGTCATATAACATATTAAAAAAGCCGTTTTCGTATGGGATATGCAATAAGGAATTTAAGGTATCATACAAAGAATAATTAAATAAAATAATTAGCACCTCTAAAACGATTAAAATCATTAAAGTTATAGAGGTGTTTATTTGTAAATAATGCAATTAGTCACAAAAATATGGCTGAAGAATGTCAATTAAACAAAAGGGCTTCATAAATAAATTAGTTAGGTTTGATATTTCTAGTTTTCAAATTAAATCACTTTTATAAAGACTTGAAAAATTAAATTTGACAAAATTTTTACAAAAACCATTGACAACGCTTTCATATCAATAGTATTATAACAAATATAATAAAAGTTAATACATAGAATAGAGACGGGAGATTTCTACGAGCCAAACTGCTAGTGTAGGAATCTCTTTGTCTTTTTGGGAGGACATTTAATATGAATGTATATTTAGCAGAATTCCTAGGAACTGCAATCTTAATCCTTTTTGGTGGTGGCGTTTGTGCCAATGTCAATTTAAAGAGAAGTGCTGCGAATGGTGCTGATTGGATTGTCATCACAGCTGGATGGGGATTAGCGGTTACAATGGGTGTATATGCTGTCGGTCAATTCTCAGGTGCACATTTAAACCCAGCGGTGTCTTTAGCTCTTGCATTAGACGGAAGTTTTGATTGGTCATTAGTTCCTGGTTATATTGTTGCTCAAATGTTAGGTGCAATTGTCGGAGCAACGATTGTATGGTTAATGTACTTGCCACATTGGAAAGCGACAGAAGAAGCTGGCGCGAAATTAGGTGTTTTCTCTACAGCACCGGCTATTAAGAATTACTTTGCCAACTTTTTAAGTGAGATTATCGGAACAATGGCATTAACTTTAGGTATTTTATTTATCGGTGTAAACAAAATTGCCGATGGTTTAAATCCTTTAATTGTCGGAGCATTAATTGTTGCAATTGGATTAAGTTTAGGCGGTGCTACTGGTTATGCAATCAACCCAGCACGTGATTTAGGACCGAGAATTGCACATGCGATTTTACCAATAGCTGGTAAAGGTGGTTCAAATTGGTCATATGCAATCGTTCCTATCTTAGGACCAATTGCCGGTGGTTTATTAGGTGCGGTAGTATACGCTGTATTTTATAAACATACATTTAATATTGGTTGTGCAATTGCAATTGTTGTAGTTATTATTACTTTGATTTTAGGTTACATTTTAAATAAATCATCAAAAAAAGGTGATATCGAATCAATTTACTAAAATAAAAAGAAACGTAAATAGCATAATTTAACATGTTTGATTCATGGATTATGCTATTTTTTCGCCAAAATTTAACAGATTTTGTACAATGGGTTAGCGATTATTTTTTTAATAAAGGAGATACTACGAATGGAAAAATATATTTTATCTATAGACCAAGGAACAACAAGCTCAAGAGCGATTTTATTCAATCAAAAAGGGGAAATTGCAGGGGTAGCACAACGTGAGTTTAAGCAATATTTTCCACAATCAGGTTGGGTTGAACATGATGCAAATGAAATTTGGACATCTGTGTTAGCTGTAATGACAGAAGTAATTAATGAAAATGATGTTAGAGCTGATCAAATTGCCGGTATTGGTATTACAAACCAACGTGAAACAACGGTTGTTTGGGACAAACATACTGGTCGTCCAATTTATCACGCAATTGTTTGGCAATCACGTCAAACACAATCAATTTGTTCAGAATTAAAACAACAAGGATATGAACAAACATTTAGAGATAAGACAGGATTACTTTTAGATCCGTATTTTGCAGGTACAAAAGTTAAATGGATTCTAGACAATGTTGAAGGTGCACGAGAAAAAGCAGAAAATGGCGATCTATTATTTGGAACGATTGATACTTGGTTAGTATGGAAATTATCAGGAAAAGCTGCGCATATTACTGATTATTCAAATGCGAGTCGTACATTAATGTTTAATATCCATGATTTAGAATGGGACGATGAGTTATTAGAACTACTTACAGTACCTAAAAATATGTTGCCAGAAGTTAAACCTTCAAGTGAAGTATATGGTAAGACAATTGATTACCACTTCTATGGTCAAGAAGTACCAATCGCTGGTGTAGCTGGAGATCAACAAGCAGCATTATTTGGACAAGCTTGCTTCGAACGTGGTGACGTGAAAAACACATATGGAACTGGTGGCTTCATGTTAATGAATACAGGTGATAAAGCGGTTAAATCTGAAAGTGGTTTATTAACAACAATTGCTTATGGTATTGATGGAAAAGTAAATTATGCGCTTGAAGGTTCCATCTTTGTTTCGGGTTCAGCAATCCAATGGTTACGTGATGGATTAAGAATGATTAATTCAGCACCACAATCAGAAAGTTATGCGACACGAGTTGACTCTACTGAGGGTGTTTATATTGTTCCAGCATTTGTAGGTTTAGGAACACCATATTGGGATTCTGAAGCACGTGGTGCGATTTTCGGTTTAACACGTGGAACTGAAAAAGAACACTTTATCCGTGCAACTTTAGAATCATTATGTTACCAAACTCGTGACGTTATGGAAGCAATGTCAAAAGACTCTGGTATTGATGTCCAAAGTTTACGTGTCGATGGTGGTGCAGTTAAAAATAACTTTATTATGCAGTTCCAAGCAGACATTGTTAATACTTCTGTTGAAAGACCTGAAATTCAAGAAACTACAGCTTTAGGTGCTGCATTTTTAGCAGGTTTAGCAGTTGGATTCTGGGAAAGTAAAGATGATATCGCTAAAAACTGGAAATTAGAAGAAAAATTCGATCCGAAAATGGATGAAGGCGAAAGAGAAAAATTATATAGAGGTTGGAAAAAAGCTGTTGAAGCAACACAAGTTTTTAAAACAGAATAAACTTGTAGATTAGACTTTTGTATAAACATTGTGATACAATCAATTTAAGTTAATATTTGAATCGAGAAACGAGAGATTTGTTCGAACATGTACAATTGAAGGATTGTTTATGTGGGACAAGTCTCTCGTTTTTACATTTTTTAGGAGGCGTTTTGGAATGGCATTGTCTACTTTTAAGAGAGAACATATTAAAAAGAATTTAAGAAATGATGAATATGATTTAGTAATTATTGGTGGCGGTATTACAGGTGCAGGTATTGCACTAGACGCGAGTGAAAGAGGAATGAAAGTTGCATTAGTTGAAATGCAAGACTTTGCACAAGGAACAAGCTCAAGATCTACAAAATTAGTCCATGGTGGTTTACGTTACTTAAAACAATTCCAAATTGGAGTAGTTGCCGAAACTGGTAAAGAACGTGCGATTGTTTATGAAAATGGGCCTCATGTTACGACTCCAGAGTGGATGCTTTTACCAATGCATAAAGGTGGAACATTTGGTAAATTCTCAACATCAATTGGTTTAGGAATGTATGATCGTTTAGCAGGTGTTAAGAAGTCTGAACGTAAAAAAATGTTATCTAAAAAAGAAACTTTAGCTAAAGAACCATTAGTTAAAAAAGAAGGTCTAAAAGGCGGCGGTTACTATGTTGAATATCGTACTGACGATGCGCGTTTAACTATTGAAGTTATGAAGCGTGCTGCTGAAAAAGGCGCAGAAATTATCAACTATACTAAGTCAGAACACTTCACTTATGATAAAAATCAACAAGTAAATGGTGTTAAAGTTATAGATAAATTAACTAATGAAAATTATACAATTAAGGCAAAAAAAGTGGTTAATGCAGCAGGTCCATGGGTTGATGATGTTAGAAGTGGTGATTATGCACGCAATAATAAAAAATTACGTTTAACTAAAGGTGTACATGTTGTTATTGATCAATCAAAATTCCCGTTAGGTCAAGCAGTATACTTTGATACTGAAAAAGATGGAAGAATGATTTTTGCAATCCCGCGTGAAGGAAAAGCGTATGTAGGTACTACAGATACATTCTATGACAATATCAAATCTTCACCATTAACTACACAAGAAGACAGAGACTATTTAATCGATGCGATTAATTACATGTTCCCAAGTGTTAATGTTACAGATGAAGATATTGAATCAACATGGGCAGGAATTAGACCATTAATTTACGAAGAAGGCAAAGACCCTTCTGAAATCTCTCGTAAAGACGAAATTTGGGAAGGTAAATCTGGTTTATTAACAATTGCAGGTGGTAAATTAACGGGCTATCGTCACATGGCTCAAGACATCGTTGATTTAGTATCTAAACGCTTGAAAAAAGACTACGGTTTATCATTCAGTCCATGTAATACGAAAGGCCTTGCAATTTCAGGTGGAGATGTTGGAGGCAGTAAGAACTTTGATGCGTTTGTAGAGCAAAAAGTAGATGTAGCTAAAGGATTCGGCATTGATGAAGATGTTGCAAGACGTTTAGCATCTAAATATGGTTCAAATGTTGATGAATTGTTCAACATTGCGCAAACATCTCAATACCATGATAGCAAGTTACCATTAGAAATTTATGTAGAACTTGTTTATAGTATTCAACAAGAAATGGTATACAAACCTAACGATTTCTTAGTTCGTCGTTCTGGTAAAATGTACTTCAATATTAAAGATGTATTAGATTATAAAGATAGTATCATCGATATTATGGCTGATATGTTAGACTACTCACCAGCTCAAATTGAGGCTTATACCGAAGAAGTTGAGCAAGCAATTAAAGAAGCGCAACATGGAAATAATCAACCAGCAGTTAAAGAATAATTAATTTGTACAATCATAAACTGGTGTCCTGTTTTAAGGGCATCAGTTTTTTTGCATCTATTCAAAAGGACAATTGAAAGTATTTAATTCTATATGTATGATAATAATAAAAAGTGATTTTAAATAATTGTTATAAAAGGTGTGATACGATGGCTGAAAAACAATTTAAATTAACTGTACAAGATAACACGAATATTGAAGTTAAAGTGAATTTTACAGATGTAGATTCAAAAGGAATTATTCATATATTTCATGGTATGGCTGAACATATGGAACGTTACGATAAATTAGCACATGCACTTTCAAAGCATGGTTTCGATGTGATACGTCATAATCATCGAGGACATGGTATTAATATTGATGAATCAACAAGAGGGCATTACGATGATATGAAACGAGTTATCGGTGATGCCTTTGAAGTAGCGCAAACAGTGAGAGGCAATGTTGATAAGCCATATATTATAATTGGACACTCAATGGGATCCGTTATAGCTAGATTGTTTGTAGAAACATATCCGCAATATGTTGATGGTCTAATTTTAAGTGGTACTGGTATGTATCCATTATGGAAAGGATTACCAACCGTTAAGGTGTTACAACTGATTACAAAAATTTATGGTTCTGAGAAACGGGTTGAATGGGTTAACCAGTTAGTATCAAATAGTTTTAATAAAAAAATACGTCCATTACGTACACAAAGTGATTGGATTTCTAGTAATCCAACTGAAGTAGACAACTTTATTAAAGATCCATATAGTGGATTTAATGTGTCAAATCAATTATTATATCAAACAGCCTATTATATGCTACATACATCACAATTAAAAAATATAAAAGTGTTAAATCATGCCATGCCTATATTATTAGTTTCAGGATATGACGATCCTTTAGGTGATTATGGTAAAGGGATTTTAAAATTGGCGAATATATATAGAAAAGCCGGCATTAAAAATGTTAAAGTTAATCTTTATCATCATAAACGTCATGAAGTGTTATTTGAAAAAGATCATGACAAAATTTGGGAAGACTTGTTTAAATGGTTGAATCAATTTTATAAAAAATAAAGAAAGTGGAATTAAATATGAATAAAAATAAGCCTTTTATTGTAGTAATTGTGGGGCCAACTGCTTCAGGTAAAACAGAGCTTAGCATCGAACTCGCGAAGCGTATCAATGGTGAAATCATAAGCGGTGACTCTATGCAAGTCTACAAACATATGAATATTGGAACTGCAAAAGTAACACCTGAAGAAATGGATGGTATTCCACATCATTTAATTGATATCTTGAATCCTGATGATACATTTTCAGCATATGAATTCAAGCGATTAGCAGAAGATTTAATTACTGATATAACGAATAGAGGTAAAGTTCCAATCATAGCAGGTGGAACAGGCTTATATATTCAATCATTAATATATAATTATGAATTAGAAGATGAAACAGTTACACCTGCACAATTATCCGTAGTTAAACAAAAGTTATCTGCATTAGAACATTTAGATAATCAGCAACTACACGAATATTTAGCTCAATTTGACGAAGCTTCTGCCAAAAATATTCATCCAAACAATCGACAGAGAGTATTGCGCGCTATCGAATACTATTTTAAAACAAAAAAACTTTTAAGTAATCGTAAGAAAGTGCAACAATTTACTGAAAATTATGATACATTATTAATAGGGATTGAAATGTCGCGTAAAACATTATATTCAAGAATAAATAAACGTGTTGATATTATGTTGGATCACGGATTATTTAGAGAAGTGCAACAACTTGTTGAACAAGGCTATGAATCTTGCCAAAGTATGCAAGCTATTGGATATAAAGAATTAATACCTGTGATTAACGGACAAATGATTTATGAAGATGCTGTCAATGATTTAAAGCAACATTCACGCCAATATGCAAAACGACAAATGACATGGTTCAAGAATAAAATGAGTGTTCATTGGTTAAATAAAGAAAATATGTCACTTCAAATGATGTTAGATGAGATTACAACCCAGATTAAGTAAAAGGAGTCCGACAGATGATTGCAAACGAAAACATCCAAGACAAAGCACTAGAGAATTTTAAAGCAAACCAAACTGAAGTAACTGTATTCTTTCTAAACGGTTTCCAAATGAAAGGTGTTATTGAAGAATTCGACAAGTATGTCGTAAGCTTAAATTCTCAAGGCAAACAACACTTGATTTACAAACATGCGATCAGCACTTATACAGTAGAAACTGAAGCTCAAGCATCTACTGAAAGTGAAGAATAAGTTGTAATCATATGGGCACGATTTAATGACTCGTGTACATAACGTTTGAAGTATGATAAATAGATATAGAAATAAAGTCATATGTGACATCAATTAAATGATGCTCAAATGACAAGATACAATAGAGGAATGTTTGTAATAAAAACGCTTCATATAAAGGTCGAGTCACTATATGATACGACTTTATATGAAGCGTTTTATTTGCTATGAGCTAGTATATTTTATAATAACTTTTCTATTTCTCTTTCGATTTGAACAGGTTTTTTTTGAGGTGCAAATCGTTTAACAACGTTACCTTCACGATCCACTAAAAACTTAGTGAAATTCCATTTGATTTTCTCATTAAAGAATCCATGTTGTGCCGCAGTCAAATATCTAAATAAAGGTAATTGTTGTTCCCCTTTTACGTCTATTTTTTGATGCATAGGGAAGGTAACACCATAGTTTAATTTACAGTTTTGAGCTGCTTCTTCGCCTGATCCAGGTTCTTGGCCACCAAATTGATTACAAGGGAAACCTAGAATTACAAACCCTTGATCTTTGTATTTCTCGTATAATGATTGCAAACCTTCGAATTGTGAAGTAAAGCCGCATTCGCTAGCTGTATTGACAATTAGCATAACGTCACCTTTATATGCATCTAATTTGTAAGTAACACCTTTATTTGTTTCTACTACAAAATCATAAATTGTCTCCATTGAATCATCCTTTCGATTTACTTAAAATGTACCATAAAATCGTGTAATAGTCTTTACTAAAACTCTATGATAGAATACTTTGAGTAGCATTTTATTAAGGAGATGTATAACATGGCTCAGCAACAAATTCATGATACTAAAAATAAACTAGAAAAAGCTGTCTTAGTCGGTGTACATGCTCAAGATGATAAGCAATTTAATTTTGAGTCAACGATGGAAGAATTATCATCATTATCAGAAACTTGCCAACTTGAAGTGTTGGGTCAAATTACTCAAAACAGAGATCGTGTAGATCGAAAATATTATGTTGGTAAAGGTAAAATTGAAGAAATTCAAGCATTTATTGAGTTCAAAGATATTGATGTAGTCATCACAAATGATGAATTAACGACTGCTCAATCCAAATCACTAAATGAAGCTTTAGGTGTAAAAATCATTGATAGAACCCAGTTGATTCTTGAAATATTTGCATTAAGAGCAAGAAGTAAAGAAGGTAAATTGCAAGTAGAGCTAGCACAACTTGATTATTTATTACCTAGATTGCAAGGCCATGGTAAAAGTCTTTCTCGTTTAGGTGGCGGTATTGGAACTAGAGGCCCTGGTGAAACGAAGTTAGAGATGGATCGTAGACATATTCGAACTCGTATGAATGAAATTAAACATCAATTGCGAACGGTAGAAGAACATCGCGAAAGATATCGAAATAAAAGAAATCAAAATCAGGTGTTTCAAGTAGCTTTAGTTGGTTATACAAATGCTGGTAAATCATCATGGTTTAATGTTTTAGCAAATGAAGAGACGTATGAAAAAGATCAATTATTTGCAACGTTAGATCCTAAAACACGACAAATTCAAATAAATGATGGATTTAATTTAATTATTTCAGATACTGTTGGTTTTATACAGAAACTACCTACGACGCTAATTGCAGCTTTTAAATCAACTTTAGAAGAGGCTAAAGGTGCAGATTTATTAGTACATGTCGTAGATAGTAGCCATCCTGAATACCGTACGCAGTATGACACAGTTAATGATTTAATCAAACAATTAGATATGAGTCATATTTCTCAAATAGTTATTTTTAATAAAAAGGACTTATGTGATCATGCATCAAATCGTCCAGCAAGTGATTTGCCTAATGTTTTTGTTTCATCTAAAAATGATGGTGATAAATTACTTGTTAAGACTTTATTTATTGATGAAATCAAAAGGCAATTAACTTATTATGATGAGGCAATTGCGACGAATAATGCAGATCGATTATATTTTCTAAAACAACATACATTAGTGACTGAACTTAAATATGATGAAATTGAAAATGTTTATCGTATAAAAGGGTTTAAAAAATAATAAAAGGACGAAATTCAAATGAAAGATATAAGTAAGATAGTAGCTGACGTCGAATCAACGTTAGCACCATATTTTAAAGAAATTGAAGAAACTGCATATATTAACCAAGAAAAAGTATTAAATGCATTTCATCATGTCAAAGCAACCGAAAGTGATCTACAAGGATCAACAGGATACGGGTATGATGATTTTGGACGTGACCATTTAGAAGAAATATATGCGCAGGCATTTAAAGCAGAAGATGCAATTGTTCGCCCACAAATTATTTCAGGTACGCATGCGATTACTATTGCATTACAAAGTTTATTAAAACATGGTGATGAATTAATTTATATAACGGGAAGTCCATATGACACTTTACTTGAAGTCATTGGTGTAAACGGAAATGGTATTGAAAGTTTAATGGAGCACGGCGTATCATATAAAGATATTGCACTTAAAGAAGGTAAGATCGATATTGAAAATGTGTTAGATGGGATTTCTGAGCGCACCAAAGTAATAGCGATTCAACGTTCGAAAGGCTATGATCAAAGACCTTCAATTCCTCTAGATGAAATTGAACAGGTGATTACTAGGTTGAAAGAAGTGCATCCTAATATTTTAATATTTGTGGATAACTGTTATGGGGAATTTGTTGAAAGACGTGAACCTATAGAATGTGGTGCCGATTTAATAGCAGGATCATTAATTAAAAACCCTGGCGGTGGTTTAGCTAAGATTGGTGGATACATTGCTGGTAGAAAAGATTTAATTGAACGATGTGGTTATAGATTGACAGCACCTGGTATTGGTAAAGAAGCGGGTGCATCATTAAATGCATTGCTTGAAATGTATCAAGGTTTCTTTTTAGCACCACACGTTGTCAGTCAGAGTCTTAAAGGTGCATTGTTTACTAGTTTATTTTTAGAAAAAATGAATATGAACACAACGCCGAAGTACTACGAAAAACGAACTGATTTAATTCAAACAGTTAAATTTAAAACGAAAGAACAAATGATTTCATTTTGTCAAAGTATTCAACACGCATCCCCAATTAATGCACATTTTAGTCCAGAACCGAGTTATATGCCTGGTTACGAAGATGATGTTATTATGGCAGCTGGTACGTTTATTCAAGGTTCATCGATTGAATTATCTGCAGATGGACCTATTCGTCCTCCTTATGAAGCATATGTTCAAGGAGGATTAACATATGAACACGTTAAAATTGCTGTGACAAGAGCTGTTAATCAGTTGAAAGAACAAGGACTTATATAATAGATTAAATTTCACCCTAAATGATAATGTGTTTTGGGTGAAATTTTTTTACGAAGATTTATCAGATTATTTTTAAAAATTGAAAAAATATTTTAACTGTGGGTCGTTTTATGGCGTTTTAGAAGTCGAAATCGCAGTTATATCAATGTTTTAAGCTTTATGTTAGAAAACCTGACATATTTTTGAAATCCTAAAAAAATTATGATAAGTTATTAACAAGTTCAAAAGTAGAGGAGAGGAACAATGATATCGAATGATGCAATCAGACGAAATATGGCTGTCTTCTCTATGAGTGTAGTAAGTAAGTTAACGGATTTAACGCCAAGGCAAATACGTTACTATGAAACACATGAACTCATCAAACCTGAAAGAACAGAAGGTCAAAAACGTCTGTTCTCACTCAATGATTTGGAAAGATTACTAGAAATTAAATCATTATTAGAAAAAGGATTTAATATCAAAGGGATTAAACAAATCATTTATGACTCACAAGAGCATTTAACAACAGATGAACAAGAGATAAGGAAAAAGATGATTGTAGATGCCACGCAAAAGCCTATTGGAGAAACTTTGCCAATAAATCGTGGTGATTTATCCCGATTTATTAAATAAAATTTGGAGGATTTTAAAATGCCAAAACGTACTTTCACTAAAGACGACATTCGTAAATTTGCAGAAGAGGAAAATGTAAGATATTTAAGATTACAATTCACTGATATTTTAGGAACAATTAAAAATGTTGAAGTGCCTGTAAGCCAATTAGAAAAAGTACTTGATAACGAAATGATGTTTGACGGTTCTTCTATCGAAGGTTTCGTACGTATCGAAGAATCAGATATGTACTTACATCCAGATTTAGATACTTGGGTAATCTTCCCATGGACTGCTGGACAAGGTAAAGTTGCACGTTTAATTTGTGATGTTTATAAAACAGATGGTACACCATTTGAAGGGGATCCTCGTGCAAACTTAAAACGTGTATTAAAAGAAATGGAAGATTTAGGCTTTACAGACTTTAACCTAGGGCCTGAACCAGAATTCTTCTTGTTTAAGTTGGATGAAAAAGGGGAACCAACTTTAGAACTTAACGATGATGGTGGATATTTCGACTTAGCTCCAACTGATTTAGGTGAAAATTGCCGTCGTGATATTGTTCTAGAATTAGAGGATATGGGCTTCGATATTGAAGCAAGTCACCATGAAGTTGCACCGGGTCAACATGAAATCGACTTTAAATATGCGGATGCAGTTACAGCATGTGATAACATCCAAACATTTAAATTGGTTGTTAAAACAATTGCGCGTAAGCATAATTTACATGCAACATTCATGCCTAAACCATTATTTGGTGTGAACGGTAGCGGTATGCACTTTAATGTTTCATTATTCAAAGGTAAAGAAAATGCATTCTTTGATCCGAATACTGAAATGGGCTTAACAGAAACAGCTTACCAATTCACAGCTGGTGTACTTAAAAATGCACGTGGATTTACAGCGGTATGTAACCCATTAGTAAACTCATATAAACGTTTAGTTCCTGGTTATGAAGCACCATGTTATATTGCATGGAGCGGTAAAAACCGTTCACCATTAATCCGTGTACCATCTTCAAGAGGATTATCAACTCGTATTGAAGTACGTTCAGTAGATCCAGCTGCAAACCCATACATGGCGTTAGCTGCAATCTTAGAAGCTGGACTAGATGGTATTAAAAATAAATTAAAAGTTCCAGAGCCAGTTAACCAAAATATTTACGAAATGAATCGTGAAGAACGTGAAGCAGTAGGCATTCAAGACTTACCTTCAACACTTTACACAGCATTAAAAGCAATGCGTGAAAATGAAGTTATTAAAAAAGCATTAGGAAATCATATCTATAATCAATTTATTAATTCTAAATCAATAGAATGGGATTACTACAGAACTCAAGTATCTGAATGGGAAAGAGATCAGTACATGAAGCAATATTAATACGCTAAACAATTGATGGGAAATCAGTAATATCAAGGGCTAGAGCAATTTCGCTTTAGCTCTTTTTTGGTCATATGATTTATATATGTGCACAGTTTGATTTTTTAAATCAAAATCAGAAATACGTAAAGCCAAGGCTTCTCCAACTCTACAACCAAGCTCTATCGCTGTATAACAAACGAAATATTGATATATGTTTCTCTTTTTAATTAATTGTAAAAATTCTTTAACTTCATGAGCTTCTAACCATTCTATTGACTTTGGCGGTTTGTAATCAGGAATATTACAAATTAGACATGGATTATTAGATAATGCGCCTTGTAAAACAGCTTTTTCTATAACGTTATTTAGCAATTGGCGTGTTTGTTTTGCTGTACTTCTAGAATAATTTTCTGATTTCATCCAATTTAGAAATTGTTGATACATTATCGGTGTTATATCTTTAATATAAACGTTTTTAAAAAACTTTATTATCCTTCTTTTTGTATATATTTCATTCTGATATGTGCTATATGCAATATTGTTTAATCTAAAAGTAGCTAAATAAAGTTCAATCCATGCTTCTAGTGTAATATTATTATCAAGTAATACAAAGTTTTCTGTGTCTGCTTCTACACTAGCAGCCCATTTCCTAGCCTCTGATTTAGTATTGAATGTTTTAGTTATTGGTTTTCGCTCGTGTGTATATAAATCATAATAATTAACTCTAGCTTGATATTTATTACCTCGTTTTCTTATAGATGCCATATTGTTTACCTCCCTAAAATAAATGAAAGGGCAGGAATTCTGCCCAATTAAATTATTTGTCTAAGTGGTCGATTGCGTATTGTGCTTCTGAAGGTGTAAATCGTCCTCCGTATTCTGAAATTAATTGATCATAAATTTCTCTAGTAGACATATTCAAACTTTTGGCATATGATTTAGCACTTTCTAATGCGTTTTTATTATAGTCAGCTTTTAAATGATCTATTGCGTATTGCGCATCATCTTTAGAAAATTTGTTTCCGTATTCTGATGTTAATTGATGATATATGTTTTTCTTTGATGAATGTAAGTATTCTGAATAAAACTCAGCTATTTTTAAAGCTGCTTTTTGGTCACGTGTTATACTGTCATCTATGCTAGAACTAGAGCTTGTAGTTGAACTATCAGATGTTCCTTTTGTAATCGTGTCAAACCATTCTTGATAATTACCATTTGTTTGTTCTTTTGCTTTTTCGTGATTCTCTTCATCTTTATCAGTGATACTGTCAGATTTATCGCTTTCACTACTTGAATCTAAATTCGCTACATAAGGTTTAATCATCTGAACTTGTCCAATATAAGTTATACTAGCTAAAGCAATAACCACTATAACTACAGTAATAATTGTCCTAACTAAAGACGGCCATTTGCTGAATTTCCACATTAAAAATAAGCCTAAAGGAAATAGGAATAAAAGTGATAAAACAATACACCACTCTTGTTTGTACCATGATGTTGATTCTTGTTGCATTTAAACGCCTCCTAAATAATTTCTTGATGAATACTTAACACATCGGTTTTGAACATATTGAGAAAATGTAAATCTGAGTACTTAACTTTATAGAAGTATATTGTTAGTAAGATGTCTGTTACAGGCACTTTAAAATAAGCGCTTAACTGAGGTATAGTTTTGCAGTCATGTAGATATATCGCTTGTTTAATTTGATTTAAGGGGATTAATAATTCAAAATCATGACAATGACAGTGATACAAAGACATGGGTTCTTTAATTTCACTCGGTGATGTAGATGATGATAAATTCTTATTAATATATAAATCATTACCTATAATCAGACATTCTAATTTATCCGGCATCTCAATATATTTAATCTTTATATCATCCATCAACTCCTTGTATTGATGCATAATTTCACTCCTTTATTAAATTTTGATTTATATTTCGGTTGTTATCATCTCCAATTAACAGAAGTTTAATTATGCATAATTTGATATATAAAAAAAGAAAGACGTAGTAATACTAATACAATGATTAGTAAAATGAGCGTCTTTCTTTATTTATCGCTATTTGAATTTGTATTTCTTTTACTTTTAATATATTCGATGAAGTTCACAATTTCTTTCATCTCTTCATCTGTGACATCATCTTTTATATGTGCTGCGATGATTTGTTCATTTTGATTTAAATGACGTTCCTCATCAGTAGGACGTTCAGATGAAACATCATAACCTAATAGCCAAGCTTCACTAACATTTAGAACTTTGGCAATAATGTAAATTTTATCTTGTTTGGCTTCATACTTGCCCTTAAGATAATCACTTATTGAATTTCTTCCAATACCTGTTAATCTTGAAAGTTCTGATTGTGACATATTCTTGGCAATTATAGCTTCACGTAATCTTTCTTTGAAACTGTTCACTTTTCTGAACACCTCCCATATTTATATTAGTACTTTTTGCTAATATTTACAACAATTTTTAACAAATTATGTTAAAAAAAGTATTAAAACTAGTTGACTTATTTTAACAACAATGATTTAATAAGTTTGTACAGAAAACCGAACATGAGGGAGGTGATATTATGAAAAGTACATTTGATTACAACTTACTAATGGACAGAATGAATGAATATAGATACAGTCAAAATTCATTAGCTAATGCTATACCTATTTCAAGAACATCGATAAAACACAAGTTGAAAGGTAAAAATTTATTTACACAATGGGAAATAAAAAGGATTTGTGAACTATTAGATATTCCGCCCAACAAAGTAGGGCAATATTTTTTTAAAGTAAAAGTTCGGAAAACTGTACAATAGCTTTCGAATCACTGGAGGTCAACAATGAAAAATATATGTATTGAAATAAATAATGATTATTTAAACGGATTAGTACAAAAGAAAGTTGATGAAATCTTAAGTACATACAAGAGGCAAGTTGCAACTGTAGATATTAAAGATTTAGTGGAGATTACAGGTTTAAGTAAAGCAACGCTAATACAGAAGATAGTCTATGAACCTGAAATTGTAGCAGTGACAAGACGAGTAGGCACTAGAGTGTTATACCTTTATCCGCAAGTATTAGATGCTTATCAAACGTTAATCAATCGAATTGGAGGACATTAACCACATGAGTAATAGTCAATTATTCAAAAACGAAACAGAACGAGCTGATTGTATGAAAAAAATTCTAAATGATCAACTGAAAATAAAACTAGAGAACGAGAAAGTTATACAAATTAAGGATTTAAAAAGAATTTTAAAAACACATAATCGACGACTGAGGGAGGATGCGAATGTCTAACACATATAAAAGTTACATCATAGCAGTAATGTGTATAACAATTTTAGCAATTTGTTTAATGCCATTTTTGTACTTCACAACAGCATGGGTAATTGCTGCAAGTACTGGCATTGCAATATTCATTTTCTATGATGAGTATTTTTTTAGAGAATAAAAAAACTGATTGCTAACGGCAATTAGCAATCAGAAATTAAAAAACAATTAACAAATAAATTATATCAATATTGGGGGAAGACAACAATGAAAAATGAATTTAAAAACATGAGCAGACAAGAATTAAGAGATTTATTGGCTAAAAAGAATGGAGAATTGTTTGAATTAGTGAATGAAATCAATAAAGAAACTGAATTTGACGTTTTACTTTTTTCAACTGTAGGGGTTAGTAATGGACATACTACATCATCGTCACATTGTGCGCTTGGGGATATTGCAGGTCTTGCTAATTTATTGAATAACGAAAATGATTACCACGATATCGCAAATGTTATCGAAATGTATAAATTAAAAAAATTTTTAGGTATAGATGACGACAAGGATGATGACAACAATGAAGAATGATGCTAATGAAAAGATGTTTGTTCTATATCAACAATTATTTGATGAGTTTAAGAAAACAAATGAAAACTGCTTGTTGGAAATCGAACAGACATCAACCTCACAGATTATTATTAATTTTTTACATTATCACGATAGTTATAAAACAAATAATAAGTTGTTACAGATATTAGAAGTATATCCAGAGTCACATGAACGGATGAAGAACTATATTATATCGGTAATGCGTGGGCAGATATTAGTTAAGAAAGGTGTTTAGTTTTATGAATGAATTACAAGCACGAGAACTAGAAACATTTGAACAAGATGACCGGTTTCAAGTCACAGATTTAAATAGCGCTAACTGGGTTTTTAAAAAGTTAGACGCAATTACAACAAAAGAGAATGAAGTTAAGGAACTGGCAAACAGTGAAATCGAACGTATAAATTTATGGCGCGATAAAGAAATTGAGAAATTACAAAGTAATAAGGAATACCTTCAAAGTCTTGTGATTGAGTATTTCAGAATTGAAAAAGAGAAAGATAAAAAATTTAAGTTAAATACGCCATATGGCAAAGTAACCTCTCGAAAAGGGGCAAAAGTGATACAAGTTAGTAACGAAAACAAAGTTATTGAACAGCTTGAACAACGTGGACTGAATGACTATGTAAAATTGACAAAAAAACTTAGTCAATCAGAGATTAAGAAAGATTTCAATGTAACTGAAAATGGCACGTTGATTGATGTGAATGGCGAGATTTTAGAGGGCGTTAGAATTATCGAAAAACCAACATCTTACACAGTTAAGGTGGGAGAATAGATGGCTGAAAAAACTATTCAAGACGTCGATATTTTAAGGCAACTAGGTGTGAAAGATATCAGCAAACAAAATGCTAATAAGTTTTATAAATTCGCTATTTACGGAAGATTCGGGACTGGTAAAACTACATTTTTAACCAAAGATAATAATGCTTTAGTACTAGATATAAACGAAGATGGGACAACGGTAACTGAGGATGGTGCAGTTGTACAAATCAAAAACTATGAGCATTTTAGGACAGTAATTCAATTGTTACCAAAAGTTATAGAACAGCTTAGGGAAAATGGCAAACAAATCGATGTTGTAGTAATAGAGACTATTCAGAAGTTGAGAGATATTACGATTGAGAATGTCATGAAAGGTAAGATTAAAAAACCGACATTTAATGATTGGGGCGAGTGTGCTTCGCGAATTGTAAGTATTTATCGATATATTTCTAAATTACAAGAACAGTACCAATTTCATCTTGCTATAAGCGGGCATGAGGGCATCAATAAGGATAAAGATGATGAGGGTAGCACTATCAATCCAACAATCACGATAGAGGCACAAGATCAAATTAGAAAAGCAATTATTAGCCAATCTGACGTGTTAGCAAGAATGACAATTGAAGAGAATGAACAAGACGGCGAAAAATCCTATCAATATGTACTTAACGCAGAACCATCAGATTTATTTGAGACTAAGATAAGACATGCTAGCAATATAACAATTTCAAGTAAAAAATTCGTTAATCCTAGTATTAATGATGTAGTTCAAGCAATCAGAAATGGAAACTAGAAATTAACTAAAGGCGGTAAAAAATCATGAAAATTAGAGGTAGAGCACTATACATTCAAGAAACTAATCAAGAGGCATTCATGAAAGGCGGGGAGTTTTTAGGAGCTGGAGAATTCACAGTTAAAGTTGCAAATGTCGAGTTTAACGACAGAGAAAACAGATACTTCACAATTATTTTTGAAAACAACGAAGGTAAACAATACAAACACAACCAATTTGTCCCACCATTCCAACAAGATTTTCAAGAAAAACAATATATCGAGTTACTTAGTAGATTAGGAATTAAATTGAACTTACCTGATTTAACTTTTGACACTAATCAATTAATTAACAAAATCGGAACTATAGTGTTGAAAAATAAGTTTAACGAGGAACAAGGTAAATACTTTGTAAGACTTTCATATGTAAAAGTTTGGAATAAGGGCGATGAAGTAGTTAATAAACCAGAACCTAAAACTGATGAGATGAAACAAATAGAACAGCAAGTAAATGGGAAACAGACGCCAATGAGCCAGCAATCCAATCCATTCGTTAATGCACCTATAGAAATTAATGACGATGATTTACCGTTCTAATGAGGTGATTTAAATGGCTGGCTGGATAAAAATACATCGTAAAATTATAGACCATTGGATTTGGACAGATTCTAAGAGACTAAAATGGTGGATGGATTTATTACTATTAACCAATCATTCAGATAAAAAGGTAATGTTAGGTGGGAAATTAGTTGTTTTAAAGCGTGGTTCTTTTCATACATCAGAATTAAAATTATCTGAACGATGGAACGTATCTAGAAACACAGTTAGAAATTATTTGAATGCGTTAGAAAAAGACACCATGATAACCACTAAAAAGACAAAAAACGGAACAACTATAATAGTGCATAACTACGGTATTTATCAAGATAATGATGATTATAAAAAACAACAGACTGAACAACTAAGTGAACAACAGACTGAACAACTAAGTGAACAACAGTGTGAACAAAAGAATGAACAACAGAGTGAACAAAAGAAAGACAATAGACTGAACAGAACACTGAACAAGACTAAAGAATTAAAGAATATAAAGAATGATAAGAATGTGAAGAATATGAAGAAGGAGAAGAAGAATTATAAAGTCTTCGACTTCTTTCAAGAAAATGGATTTGGATTTATCACTCAGTATATTCTTGAAGACATAAATTATTATCTAGATGCTTTTTGTCAAGATTCGGATGAAATTTTGATTGCTGCACTGAAGATAGCTAAAGACAGAAATAAAGTTAATTGGGGTTACGCTAAAAGTATTTTAAATTCTTGGTTACAAATGAATTTAAGCAACTACGATCAAATTAAAGCTTATGAAGCTCAATATAAAGCCACGAAAAAAATGCAGAATAAGCAAAAACAAAATTATAAGTCTAAAGAAAAAACGCCAAGTTGGTTAACCAATCAAAATCAAAATACAGCTGTCCAAGTTGATGAAGAATTTGAAAAAGACAGGGCTGAATTTTTAAAAAAATTAAATGCTCATTGGGGTGATTAGGTGTTAAGACTAAATAATATTTGTGGCGATGCATCAGCAAATCGACAATATACGCTTAGAAAAAATAAAAGTCTGATTAAACAATTTTTCGACAGCAAACAATATTTATACCAAGCAGATAGAAAAGTTGCTCATGTTCATGTAGTGAATGACATATATCTTATTCACGGGCATCACAAAACGATGTTTAAAGGCGTGAAAAAGACATTCAATAATAAATTAGAATTTGCTAACTACATTGAAAGTAACGAATTGTATTTCGAAAAGGCAAAACAACTCAGTTTGTTTTAAGGAGGAACAGGAAGATGAAAAAATTTAATATTCAAATCACATACACTGGCATGATTGAAGAGACTATCGAGGCTGAAAGTTTAGACGAAGCAGAAAATGAGGCGCATGATATTGCGAGAATGGAAGTACCATTTGATTGTGATGAATATGAAATTAATGTAGAGGAGGAATAGGAATAATGAAAACATATCCAGCATTAGCATTTGAACATAAAGACGAATCAGGCGTATACATTGGTGAATTTGATGGGTGGTGCCAAGCTTTAGATGAGGCAATACTATTTGCAAATAAAGACGGAAGTAAACCGGATAAAAAGATAGCTAAAGAAATCTTTTTGAGGGAAGAAAAAATTTGAGTGATATCTTAAAGGAACGTTACGGAGAAGATGCAATTCAAAATTACAGACCGAGTGAATGGTTTAAAACATGTAATTTAGTAGATGTTGAAATTAGTGAAGAAAAATTTAAGGAGTTGCTTAATAATGACTAATTCATTAACTATTGATGAATTAATTGGAAAAGTAGAACAATGGAGTGTTGACCGTAATATAAATCATGCAAGTCCCTTAAAGCAGTTTGATAAGTTGATCGAAGAACATGGAGAACTAGTACGAGGATTAAATAAACAAGATATGCAATTAATTAAAGATAGTATAGGTGACATGTTTGTTGTATTAATAATCATGATGCAACAAATTAAAGGCAATATTAAATTAGCGTTAAGCCTATCTGATTTCGGTGAAGGTGAGGTTAATACTTTAAATTATATTAAATCACTATTTTACTTAGGTGAAAAACTAGAAGATTTTATGTCTGATAATAATAATGGCAATTTGTTTAGTGAAATTCAAACTTTGATTACAAACATTACCTATTTACTTAAAGAAACGGCATATAAAAATAGTTCCGATTTAAGAACATGTTTAGCACTTGCCTATGATGAAATCAAAAACAGGAAAGGCAAAATGATTGATGGTAAATTCGTAAAAGACTCAGATTTAAAATGCGATTAAAATGCTACTAATATTTGATGAGGTGTTGCAAAAATGAAGTCAATAGAGTTTGCAAGTAACGTGCAAGTGATATAACCCCGAAATATAAGCAGAATTTAAGTGAAATGCAAGTAACGTGCAAGTGAAAGAGGTGTCGAGTAAGTGGCACAATACTTAGTCACAACATTCAAAGCTTCAACAGGACGTAAACATACATACATAACTAGAGCTAAGAGCAATCAAAGATTTAATGAGGTGTTGCAAAAGTGAAATCAATAGCAACCTTAGAAGCGGAACAGTATTTATATGATTCACTGATCATAGACAAAATGGGAGTGTGTGGATGTCATGAGGTAGTCATTGGGCGAAAGCCTCTCACACATGGGCATGAAATCGTGGACTTTTTAACCTATGATACTAAAAATATTTTTAGAGCATACGAAATTAAAGTATCAAAAGCAGATTTAAAGAGTTCAGCTAAATTGTCTTTTGTAGGTCATTATAATTATTTAGTTTTACCGAGAAACCTATATGAAGAAGTAAAATACACAGATTTGAGTTCAATTCTAAAACAAGAAAATGTAGGCATTGTCATTATAGGTGAGGGCATTATACGTAAATCCGGTAGAAAAACATTAACAATGGGAGATAACGTTATGCTCATGGATAGTTTGAACTGCGCGTTAAATAGAGAGAATGTAAAGATTAGAAGAGGAAAGAGGTTATCATGAATGATTTTATTGAACTTAACATTTATGATTTTGACAATAATTTTATTTTATACATGCAAATATATCGTTAATAAATATATCAGAATGATTGCAATTCTATTATTTACTGTTTGTTTAAGTCTCGCAATCACATTAGGATTTGGATTTAATTTTATCGAGTA